>Ga0306921_10001291_pt1 | contig 24193 bp, 20 predicted proteins | sample sta12Cox44000080_FD_203760 | JGI IMG/M metagenome (GOLD analysis project Ga0306921, IMG submission 203760) | Lab enrichment of tropical soil microbial communities from Luquillo Experimental Forest, Puerto Rico - statoxic.12C.oxic.44.000.080 (v2)... | ecosystem: Environmental > Terrestrial >...
GATCAGGACCCGTTTCCGACGGTCACCAAGAAAATCAAGGGCTGTTTGGACCAGCTCCGTCAAAGACACGGGCTCTGAGCGTTCCGAAATTTCCCCGCCGGCCGTTTGATTGCTTCCGCCGTCTATTTCGCTGCCGATTGCCGGCGCGGCACGGCTGAAGTATCCTCGAAAAGGCGCCCCGGTCGGCCAAGGCCGGAAGGCGTCCCGCGTCGACTCGCGAGAGGGCCTTTGTTAGAAGAGTGGAGGTTTTGATGTTCGAATATTTGGAACGTCAGAAGAAGCTGACGTTGAACCAGTGGAAGATTATCGCCACTGCAAACCTCGGGGACATGCTCGATTTCTTCGACTTCTTTCTGATTGGGTACGTGCTGGCGTTTATCCTCAAAGAGTGGCAGCTGACCTATGGAGAGTCGGCGGTGATCCTGATTTCCGCCGGTCTTGGCGCCGTTCCGGGCGCCTGGTTCTGGGGCTGGATGGGCGACAAGATCGGCCGACGCAAGGTGTTCATGATTACTGCTCTCAATGTCGCCTTGGCGACCGGCGTCATGTTTTTCACCCCCGACCCCGGGGGTTGGATTCCGGGCTGGATCTTTTTGTCGTTCTTCCGTTTCTTCGTGGGTTTCGGCAATGCCGGCCTGATCGCAGTAGACATTCCTCTGGTTCAGGAATTCGTACCTGCGTACAAGCGCGGCTGGGTTACCGGGCTGACAACCACCCTACTGCCGGCGGGCAATATTCTAGGTGCCGTCTCGGGGGCCTATCTGGCGCCGGTGATCGGCTGGCGCGGTCTGTTCCTGGTCGGCCTGACCCCGGCGCTGCTGGTTTTGGCGATCCGCTACTGGGTACCGGAATCGCCGCGCTTCTTGCTGCGCACCGGTCGGCATGAGCAGGCGCGCAAGGCGCTCGCTTGGGCCCTGCAGGTCGACCCGCAAGAAATCGAGGTGCCAGCCATCCTTCCCGAGGTAGAGAGGACGTCATGGCGGGAATTGTTCAAATACCCTCGCAGCATGGCTGCAGCCTGCCTCATCGCTCTGAGCCAGACCGGCGGTGCCGGGATCTTGCTGTGGATCACCGCCCTCTTCGTCATGGTACTTAAGATCACGCCGCCCGAGGCTTCGTATCTAATGATCTGGGTCGGTGTCCTTGGCATCGTCGGCCGGCTCGTTGCTTCTTGGATGTCGGATGCGCTCGGACGGCGCCCTTCAGGTTTTTTGATCGGCATGGGCGGGGCGATCACGATGGCGCTCGCCGGGTATTGGCACGATGTCTACATCGGCACGGTGTCCGTGTTCTTTCTGTTCATCATGGCCCAACGTTTCTTTGGTGACGCCAGTTACGCAATTATCGGGCCTTATCTAGCGGAGGTATGGCCGAACCGGCTGCGCGCAAGCGGCATGGGCTTTAGCTATGGCGTCGGTAATCTGGGTAAGATCATCGGCCCTCTCGGGCTGGCCTTGATTGTCGGCTCGTCCAATTATGTCAGCCCAAAGGTGACGCTCGACGCCCTCTTTCCGGCACTGCTGTTTCTGGCGTTCTGGTATGGGCAGGCAGGGATTATGTTCGTGCTCCTAGGCTTCGAAACCAGAGGCCGCTCGATCGAAGAGATCGATAGCTCTCTAAAGGCGCCAGTGGTGGGAGCGGTGACGGCGGAGGTGGCGAAAGCCTGACCTCGGGTTCCCCAGCGGGCGGTCAGCCTTCGGGCTCTTCCACCACGTCGGCGCTGCTCAAAATAAGTGGCAGGCCACCATGTGCTGCGGGGCGACCTCCTTGCGGACCGGCGCCTCGACCGCGCATCCCGGCATGGCACGTGGGCACCGCGGATGGAAGCGGCAGCCCGACGGAGGATCGAGCGCACTCGGCACTTCGCCGGTGATGGTCAGCTTCGCGTGTCTTTCGTCGGGATGAGCCGGTAGGGCTGCATTAAACAGGGCCTGCGTGTAGGGATGGAGCGGCTTGGCACACAGTTCGAGACTGTCGGCGAGTTCGACGATTTGCCCGAGATACATGACCGCAATGCGGTGGCTGATATGAGCCACGGTCGCGAGGTCATGCCCGATGAACAGATAGCTGACCCCGAGCGTCTGCTGCAAATGCTCGAGCTGGTTCATGATCTGCGCGCGGATCGAAACGTCGAGCGCCGAGACCGGCTCGTCGAGCACAATCAGTCTCGTCTGCGTCGCCAGCGCTCTTGCAATCGCGATCCGCTGGCGTTGCCCGCCGCTGAATTCGTGCGGGAACAGCCGCGCCACTTCCGGCTGAAGTCCGACGAGCTCGAGAACCTCCGCCACACGCTCGTGTAGCGCCTCGCGCGACAGGTCGGTGTGGATCTCCAACGGCTCGGCAACGATGTCGCCGACCCTCATGCGCGGACTGAGCGAGCTGTAGGGATCCTGAAAAACCACCTGGACTTCGCGGCGGTAGCGCATCAGCTCCCGACCCTGCAGCCCGGAGATGTCCTCGCCGCCGAAGCGGATCGTCCCGGCGGTCGGAGCCTCCTGCAGCAGGATCAGCTTCGATGTTGTCGTCTTGCCGCATCCCGATTCGCCGATCAGCCCCAGCGTCTCGCCCGGCCAGATACCGAAATCAACTCCGTCCACCGCTTTGACCCAACCGATCTTGCGCCGCAGCAGCACCCCGGTGCTGACCGGAAAATATTTCTGGAGGTTTTGCAGCTCAAGCAATGGCACTGACATATTCTTCCTGCGCTTGTCGTTCCAATAGCCAGCATCGCGCCGTCCAATTCGCGCCAACACGGCGATCTACTGGCTCCTGGCTCACGCACTGCGGCATAGCATGGGCACAACGCGGGTGAAAAGCGCAGCCGGAGGGCAGCTGGGCCAGGTTGGGGGGATGTCCCGGGATCGCGTAGAGCGGCTCCTTGCTGCCGAGCTTCGGCATCGAACCGAGCAAGGCCTGCGTGTAGGGGTGCTTCGGAGACCGGAACAGGTCGCGCACAGCACCCTGCTCGACGATCCTGCCGGCATACATGACGGCCATCTTGTCGCACATCTTGGCGACGATGCCGAGGTTGTGGGTAACGAAGATCAGCGCGACACCACTCTCCTGCTGGATGTCTTTCAGCACCTCGAGGTACTGAGCTTGAATGGTGACGTCGAGGTTGGTCGTCGGCTCGTCCGCGATGATCAGCTTTGGTCCACCCGCCATGGCGATCGCGCCAACGACGCGCTGGCGCATGCCGCCGCTCATCTGATGTGGATATTCGCGCATGCGCACCGCCGGCGAGGGGATGCGCACCGCCCGCAGCAGTTGCTGCACCCGCTGCCGCAACGGACGACCGCGGATCGCTTGATGATAATAGGCCGGTTCGGCAACCTGGGTGTAGATGCTGAAGAGTGGGTTCAGCGACGCCATCGGATCCTGCAGGATCATCGCGATTTGCCGACCCCGGATCCGGCGCATCTCGCGTGGCCGCTTGTGGGTTAGCTCTTCACCGGCGAATTCGATGCTGCCTCCAACGATGCGCGCCGCGGACGGCAGGAGACCGACGATCGACAGGCAGGTCGTCGTCTTGCCGCATCCCGACTCGCCGACGAGACCGATCGTCTCGCCCTCGTTGAGCATGAAGCTCACATTGTCGACCGCTTTGACGACGCGGGCCCCGCCGAACGAGAAGTAATAGGTCTGCAGGTTCGAGACCCGCAACAGAACAGCCATCGCGGCGGCCTACATGTTACGCAGCTGCGGGTCGAGCCGAACCCGCAGCCAATCGCCGAGGAGCTGGGTCGCCAGCACGACAAGCAGGATGCCGAGTCCGGGAAACACGGTGAGCCACCAATCGCCGACCATCAGCATCGAACGGCCATCGGCCAGCATCGAGCCCCAGGCCGGCTCCGGCGGCGGCACGCCGACCCCGAGAAAGCTGAGCGAGGCCTCGGCGATGATGACGACGCCGATCGTCAGGCTAGCCAGCACCATCGTCGAATTCAGCACATTGGGCAGGATGTGGCGGAATATCACCCTGGTCCGCGAGCCGCCGGCAATCTCGGCGAGCTTGACGAACTCGCGTTCGCGCAGGCTCAGCACTTCGCCCCTGATGACGCGGGCATAGCGGGTCCAGTAGACCAGCCCCAAAATGATAACGATGTTCCACATGCTGGGGCCCACCATCGTCGCCAGGAAAATGGCAAAGACGAGGCCCGGCAAGGCCAGCCAGGCGTCGGTCAGCCGCATGATCACCTGGTCCACCCAGCGGCCGAGATAGCCTGCGAGGATACCCAAGGCGGTGCCAATGCTGCCGGCGACGAGGGTCCCCGTCACCCCGACGATCAGCGATACCCGAGCGCCGAAGATCAGCCGGCTCAAGACATCGCGGGATTGAAAATCGGTGCCAAGCAATGCATGCGCGCTGCCGCCCTGCATCCAGAATGGCGGCTCGAAAATCTTTGCGCCCGGGATCGGCTCGGTCGGATCGTAAGGGGCGATGAAGTCGGCGAACAGCGCGATCAAGATGAACGGCACCAGAATGGCGAGCGGCAGCACGGGCAAGCCCCGCGCCAGGCTGGACCAGCGCCGACCGACGCTGGTGAACTCGCTCTGAGCGACAGTTGCCGCTGCAGCATTTGTCTGCTCGGTGATGTCAACCATGGCGCACCTATTTGGTCAGGCGAATGCGGGGATCGATGTACGCGTAGAGAATGTCGACGATGAGGTTGATCACGACGATCATCATCCCGGCCTCCATCACGACCCCTTGAACGAGCGGAAAATCGCGCTGGAAGATCCCTTCATAGAGCAACCGGCCAATGCCGGGCCAAGCGAAGATCACCTCGATAATCACCGCTGCGTTGATCATGACGACAAGGTTGACGCCGGCCAATGTCAACACCGGGATCAGGGCGTTCTTAAAGGCGTGGACGGCCAGCACGACGTAGCCGGGCAGTCCTTTCAAACGCGCGAGCTTGACGTATTCGCTGCGCAACACTTCGAGCATGCTGGAGCGGGTCAAGCGTAAGAGCGAGGCGGCGAAGTACCAGCCCAGTGCCACCGCCGGCATGATCAGATGCTGCCAGCCGCCTTGCCCGCTCGTCGGCAGCCAGTGCAGCCACACCGAAAGCACCAGAATCAAGACGAGCCCCAGCCAGAAGCCGGGGATCGACAAACCCAAGAGCGCGACAATCTTGCCGACATTATCCCAAACACTATTGACTCGGACGGCTGACATGATGCCGGCCGGAATGCCGATGAAGAACGAGATCAGCGTGGCCGCCAGCGCCAATTCCAGCGAGTTGGGCAGACGTTGGAAATAGAGGGCGCTGACCGGCATCTCGTAGTTGAACGACTTGCCCAACTGGCCCGTGATGATGTTCCTGGCAAAGGCGAGGTACTGCACCGGCCACGGGCGGTCGAGCCCCCATTCGGCGCGCACCCGGTCGAGGTCTTCGGCGCGTGCGCCCGGCTCGGCCAATAAGGTCACTGGGTCGCCCGTCAGCCTGACCACGGTGAAGATAGTCAGGCTCAGGATGAACAAGGTGACAATGGCGTAGAGGGTCCGCCGGATCATGAACTGGCCCATCACCGCTCCTCTCGCGCGATCTGCTCACTTCTCCGCCGCCGCAGTCTCCGTCAGGGCGATGTCCTCCCACGGATAAGCGTAGCCGCTGGTGGCGAAGGTCGGGAACACATCTTGCCATTTCTTCTGTGCGATGCGCGGCCCAATCGCATTGACGAAAGCGTGGCGGAATACCGGCACGAAATAGTAGTTATCGAGAATCTCACGCTGGATCGCGGTGGCCAGGTCTTGCCGCTCTTTGCGGTCGGTCGAGCCCAGGTACTTGTTGAACTTGTCGTCTAGCTCCGGCACGCAGTTGCGGTCCTTGCCGTTGAAGCCGCCGCATTTCATAAAGGAATCGTACCAATTCGACCAGGTCCCGCCGACCCGTGCGGCATTCATGATGATCTGTACCCCGGGCCATTCCTTAAGGCCACCCTGCAGCCGTTTCAGGAAGACACCGCGCTCCATGACCTGGAGTTTCGATCGAATGCCGATGCTCTGCAGCTGCGAGACGATGCGCTCGCCCCGCGAATAATAGTCAGGTACTGGAGTAACCCAGGCGACGTTGAAGCCGTTGGCGAAGCCGGCATCGGCCATCAGTTGCTTGGCCTTACCGAGATTGCGCTCCCATTTGGGCCATTCCAGGCCGTATTCGACGTCGTCATTGATCCAGTTGCCGTCGACCTTTCCCATCCCGTCGCATTCGGCCTGATTGATCGCGTCGCGATCGATCGCAAGGCTCACGGCCTGGCGCACCCGCTTGTCGTGGAACGGGTTCTTCGGGTCTTGAAAACCCGGAAATTCGAGCCACCAATTCCCCGAAACAACCGGTGCCAGCGTCAATTTCGGGTTGCTCTTGACCCGGTCAATCAGCTCGCCGGGCACAAAATACATAATGTCCGCCTCGCCGCGCTCGAGCATCGCGACGCGCGTCGCTGCTTCCGGAATGCTGACCATCGTGAACTGTTTGACGTGTACCGGGCGGTAATAGTCATCAAAAGCCTCGAAATCGAGCCGCACCCCCGGTTGCTGCGAGACGAGCTTGTAAGGCCCTGCGCCGATCGGCTTCTTCAGATATCCCTCTTGCCCGGCCTGCTCATAGTATTTCGCCGGAACCGCCCAGCCCGCGCCACTGACGTTGCTCGTGCCGAGCAGGATCGGAAAATCGAGAAATTGGTCCTTGAAGTGGAAACGGACGGTGCGGTCATCGATGCTTTCGACACCTTGCGTTTTTTCGTGGAGCACCTCGCCCCAGGCGCCGCGGTAGTGCTCATAGCTCCACTTGACATCATCAGGGGTGACTGGCGAGCCGTCATGGAACTTAAGCCCCGGCCGCAGCCGAAAGGTGGCACTCTTGGCGTCCTCGGCAAAATCGAAGCCCTCGGCCAATGCCGGGTGGTCGTAATGGACCTCGCGGAAGTTTTTGATCAGCGCATCTTGCAATGCCATGATGAAATTGTCCGGGCTGGCAGTGCCGTCATGCTGCTGCGGGTCAAGCCAGCGCGCCGCGATATTGGTGTGCCAGGCCAGCACCATCTTGCCTTTGGGAACGACCGTCTCGGCCGCGGAGCGGCGCACAAACGGCGTCGTAAGCGCGGTGGTCGCCAGCACTGCCGTTCTCAGTACCGTGCGTCGTGTCAGTGTCGTCATTCCCATTCTTTTCTCCTTTGCCGCCGCCCCATCCAACCAGGCATTAACCCTTGATCTCGATGTCTTCCCACGGGTAGGCGTAGGCGGTCGTGATCGTCGGAAACACCTCTTGCCATTTGGCCGCGGCGACACGCATTCCGATCGCCTGCATGGCGGCGTGCCGGAAAATCGGCACGAAATAGTGGTTCTCGAGGATTTCGCGCTGGATCTCCTCGGCCAATTTCTTCCGCTCGCCGATGTCGACTGAAGCCAGATACCTGGCGAACTTCGTGTCGAGTTCCGGTACGCAGTTGCGGTCCTTGCCATTGAAGCCGCCGCACCGCATGAAAGAATCGTACCAGTTCGACCAAATGCCGCCGACCCGTGCCGCATTCAGAATGATCTGAACCCCGGGCCATTCCCTGAGCCCGCCTTGTAGACGCTTCAGAAAGACGCCGCGTTCCATCGTCTGCATCTTCGCGCGGATGCCGATCGCCTGAAGCTGCGAGACAATGCGCTCGCCGCGCGAATAGTAATTCGGCACCGGGGTCAGCCAGTCGACGTTGAAGCCGTTGTGGAAGCCGGCCTCCGCCATCAGTTGCTTGGCCTTGGCTACATTAAGCTCCCATATGGGCCAGGGCATACCGTATTCGACGTCGTCATTGATCCAGTTGCCGTCGACCCGCCCCATCCCATCGCATTCGGCCTGGTTGATCGCATTGCGGTCGATCGCCAAGCTGACCGCCTGGCGCACCCGCTTGTCGTGGAACGGGCTCTTGGGATCTTGAAAGCCCGGAAATTCGAGCCAGAAGTTTGCCGAGAGGACCGGTGCCAGCGTCAGCTTCGGGTTACTCTTGACCCGGTCGATCAGCTCCCCAGGTACGTTATAAATGATGTCCGCTTCGCCGCGTTCGAGCATTGCGACCCGCGTCGTCGCTTCCGGCACGCTGACCATCGTCAGCTGCTTGACGTGCACCGGGCGGTAATAGCCTTCAAAGGCCTCGAATTCGAGCCGTACTCCCGGCTCTTGCGCGACGAGCTTGTAGGGCCCCGCGCCGATCGGTTTTTGCATGAACTCGGACTGCCCGACCTTTTCATAGTATTTCGCCGGGACGACCCAGCCCGCACCACTGACATTGGACGTCCCGAGCAGGATCGGAAAATCGAGAAACGGACCAGTGAAGTGAAAACGGATGGCGCGGTCGTCGACGATCTCGACGCCTTGCGTTCTTTCATGCAGCACATCACCCCAGGCGCCCCGGTAGTGCTCGTAGCTCCATTTGACATCATCAGGCATAACCGGTGACCCGTCGTGGAACTGGAGCCCGGGCCGCAGCCAAAAGGTGGCGCTCTTGGCATCCTCGGCCATCACGAAGCGCTCGGCCAGCGCCAGATGGTTGTAGCGCATCTCGCGGAGGTTTTTGATCAGCGCGTCGTGCAGCGCCATGATGAAGTTGTCGGGGCTGGCGGTGCCGTCATGCTGCTGCGGGTCGAGCCAGCGCGTGGCAATATTGGTATGCCACGCCAATACCATCTTGCCCTTGGAGACAACACTAGGCGCAGCGCTGGCGCTGTGCAGCAACGGCGCCGCCAGTGCGGGCGCCAAGATCACTGTTCTCAACACACTGCGCCGTGTGAGGCAACGGCCTGCGCCGGGCGACCCAGCTCGCGGGCCATCACCGGGCTTGCCCGACGGCGCGCGCAGGACGGGATACGAAACTGCCATGTGCTCCCGGACCGCCTGGCGGCCACGCCTCATCATCACCTCCCTTATAGGCGACAGGATAGTCGAGCCCTCCTGCACTGTCCAGGTGCACTATTTCTCGGACGTTCTTGCCACAGTTGCGAGATGCACCGCTGCTTGAGGTCTACGCTAGCTCTTGAGCTCGATATCCTCCCAGGGATAGGCATAGCCGGTCGTGATGAAACTCGGGAACACGTCCTGCCACTTCGTGGCAGCGATGCGCGGTCCGATCGCGTTCATGAAGGCGTGACGGAACACCGGGACAAAATAGTAATTCTCGAGAATTCCCCGCTGGATCTCTTCGGCCAATGCCTTGCGTTCGGCCGGCTTATCGGATGCCAGATATTGGTTGTATTTGGCGTCGAGCTCTGGGACGCAGAATTTGTCGGCGGCGAGCATGCCGCCGCATTTGATTTCGGACTCGTACCAATTGGCCCAGCTCGCGCCGATGCGGGCTCCGGTGAGCAGGATGTTGATCCCAGGCCACTCCTTCATCCCGCCCTGTTGCCGCTTTTGGTAGACCGCCCGCTCGAGTGTCTGCATCTTGCCGCGGATGCCGAGAGTGCTCTGGAGCTGCGCCAGGACGCGCTCGCCGCGCGAATAGTATGGCGGTGCCGGGGTCAGCCAATCATAGGCGAAGCCGTTGGAATAGCCCGCTTCGGCCATCAATTTCTTGGCCTTGGCGACATCGCGTGGCCATTTGGGCCAATCGAGCGCATTTTCGACATCGTCGTTGATCCAGTTGCCGTCGACCCGGCCGAGCCCGGCACATTCGGCTTGGTTCATCGCATCGCGGTCAATGGCCAGACTGACGGCCTCGCGCACGCGCTTATCGTGAAACGGGTTTTTCGGGTCTTGGAAGCCGGGAAAAGCGAGCCACCAATTGCCCGAGACCACCGGCGCCAGCATAATGTTCGCATTGCTCTGGACCCGCGCGACCATCTCGCCGGGGATAAAATAGACGATGTCCGCCTCGCCGCGCTCCAGCATCGCCACCCGCGTCGCTGGGTCGGGCACACTGATGATCGTAAAATTCTTGACGTGCACTGGCCGGTAATAGCCGTCAAAGGCTTCGAATTCGAGCTTCGTCCCAGGTTGCTGTGCTGCGAGCCGGTAGGGGCCGGCGCCGACCGGTGTTTGGACAAACCCGTCTTGTCCTACCTCCTGATAGTATTTCGCCGGCACCACCCATCCGGCGCCGCAGACATTGGCTGTGCCCAACAGCCGCGGGAAATCGAGGAACGCTTGTTTGAAGTTGAAGCGGACGGTGCGGTCGCCGAGTATCTCGACACCGTCGGTCCGGTCGTGCAGGACCTCGGCCCAGGCGCCATGGTAGTGTTCGAAGCTCCATCTGACGTCTGCGGGGGTCACCGGGTCTCCGTTGTGGAATTTGAGGCCAGCCCGCAGCCGGAAGGTGGCGCTCTTGGCATCCTCGGCAAATTCGAAATGCTCGGCGAGCGCCAGATGGTCGTATTTCTGGTCGCGAAAGTTTTTGATCAGCGCATCCTGCAGCACGTTGAGGAAATTGTCTCCCGTGGCGCCGCCGTCGTGCTGCAGCGGGTCGAGCCACCGCGGCGCGATGTTGGTGTGCCACGCCAGCGCCATACTGCCGCTCGGAACGACTTGCGCGGCGGCGTGTGCACTTCGCACGAACGGGGCCGCAAGCGCAGTGGTCGCGATCGCCGTCCGCAACACGGTTCGCCGACTCAGTGTCGTCTGCTCCATGGGTTCCTCCATTACGCAGCGGAGGAGCCGGGACAGTGGCGCGACGACTCGGTGGCGAACTTGCCGGGGCACGGCGCACCAGCCGCTCCACTGCCCCCTTCCTCCCAGACGCTCTCTTGCGAAAGCCTTGCACCAAATGTATCTCAGCCATGCATCTTTGTCTTGGCTATTTTGCGAATCGGGAACGACGGCCGCGCCAGGCCGTTCCATCAGAACCTGGGGCGAAGCGACATAGAGCGGTATCTCTGGTATTGTTCGGTTAATGGCGGGTCGTGGCTCCCTCGTGACCGGAGGCCTAATCGGGTGTGCTGCCACCGGTGGCCCGCGGCCCTCGAACAACGGTTCGGGAGTTGCGGACATGGCTATCCGAAATCCCATCGAGTGGGCCACTGATCAACTCAAGCTTGCCGGGTTAGTCGTCGGATCGGCGAGCCGTGCCGGGGTCGGAGCCGAGGAGGGCTCGGACACCCCGCTGCCGGAGGTCCGTCGCCTTGAGATAGTCGATCTCAGGGATGTCTTGGCGAGAGGCTTCGACGACTTTGCGGCTTACCGAACCGACGTCATCTTCCTCTGCGTCGTCTACCCGGTCATCGGCCTCGTAATGGCGCGGCTGGCGTTCGGTTATGGGATGCTGCCGTTGCTCTTCCCGCTCGCGTCCGGTTTTGCTCTCGTCGGTCCGTTCGCGGCGGTCGGTCTCTACGAAATGAGCCGCCGCCGTGAGCAGGGCGGCAACGTCGCCTGGCCGGACGCGTTCCGGGTCATCGGCTCGCGCTCATTCGGCGCTATCGTCGTGCTGGGCCTGCTGCTGGTTGCGATCTTCCTCTTCTGGCTGGTCGCCGCCGAGTCGATCTACGAGGTAACCCTTGGTCCGGAGCCTCCGGCGTCGATCGGCTCGTTCGCCCGCGACGTGTTCACCACCGGCGCGGGCTGGACCATGATCGTCGTAGGTGTGGGCGTCGGCTTCCTCTTCGCCCTCCTGGTGCTGGTGACCAGCGTCGTGTCGTTTCCGTTGCTGCTCGACCGAGACGTGGGGTTCGGGGCGGCGGTATGGACATCGGTGCGCGCGGTGATCGTCAACCCTGGCCCGATGGCCATTTGGGGGCTGATCGTCGCAGCTGGCCTCGTTATCGGGTCGATACCGCTGTTTCTCGGTCTGATCATTGTCATGCCCGTTCTGGGGCACGCTACTTGGCATTTGTACCGCAAGGTCGTGCCGCGTTGACATGCCGACGGCATAAGGGTCGAGGACCGGTGGGCGTGGGTGGGGCCGTTGAGCGCGCGCCGATTTCCCGGTTAATTCCCGGATCCGGGCCTTAACCGGGAATCTTCGCGGTTTCCCGGGGCAGAAATTCCCGGTTCCGACGTGGAAGTTCCCGGCTCGGGCAGCATCGGCAATTATGGTCTAAGTAATTGATATTAAAATAAATAACTGGATCGGTCAAATCCCTCGAACGAGGTATTTCAAATTTCCCGGCTCAGCGAAGGTCCCCCCGCCGATTAACCCGCCAGATCGGCGAGGGCACCCACGGTGATCGGCTTGAACGGGGCGCGCGGGCGATAGGTGCCGATTTCGGCGATCGGCTTGCCGCGCACGTCGGCGGCGATCGCCGCAACCACCGGGCCGCAAATCCGGCCTTGGCACGGGCCCATCCCGCACCGGGTGAAGGCCTTGATCTGGTTCGGGCCGGAGGCGGCGAGCCGCGCCGCGCTTCTGACCCTGCCGACCGATACTTCCTCGCAACGGCAGGCGATGACCTCGTCCGCGGCCGGGATCAGGACCGAGCGCGACGGACGATAGAGCCGATCGAGAAACCGCCGCGATGCTCGTTCGTGGTCAAGCGCCGTTCGGATTGGTGCGGCGCGCCGGTCGCGCTCGTCCCCGCCGATATGCCCGAGCCACAACGCAGCATCGAGCGCGGCGAGCCGTCCGGTCAGCACCGCAGCCTCGGCCCCCCAAATACCTCCGCCATCGCCGGCGACCGCAATGTTGGCAAGGCTCGTCTGCCCCCAGGCATCGAGAGAGGGCCGCCAGCAGAGCTGGGCCTCGTCCCATTGATGCCGCAGCTGCAACGCCAGGCTGACCTGGACGTTCGGGATGATGCCTTCGTGCAGCAACAAGTAATCGGCGGCAAACTCGCCATCCTCCCAGGCGACGCGTTCGAGGCGCCGCCGCCCGACCGCCCGGAGCCCACGCACACCACGCCGGATCGGTATCCCGGCGCGCTTGACCGCCGCGATCAACCCCAATCCCTTGGTCAGCAGCCGGCGGCCCGTCCACAAACCCGCGAGTGGCCGTATGGCCTCGAGATAATTTTCGATCGGCGCGGTTTCGAAGAGTGCCGCCGGCGCGGCTCCGGCACATGCGAGCTGGGCGGCGACTAGGTAGAAGAGCGGTCCCTGTCCGGCCAACACGACACGGCCTTCTGGCACGAGGCCCGAGGACTTCAACAAGATCTGCGCCGCGCCGGCCGTCATGACGCCGGGCAGTGTCCAGCCGGGGATCGGCACCGGCCGCTCGAAGGCGCCCGTTGCGAGCAGGATCCGGCGCGCGGTTAGGGTCTCGGTGCGGGCAGCGGTTTCGAGGAACAGAACGCCCTCGGGATCGATATGCCACAATGTCGTGCCCGGCCGGTAGTCAACGCGGCTCGCCTTGAGCGCCGCCACGAGGGGCCGGCCGGTGAGATAGTCCGATCCGAGCGGGGTGTCGGGCTCAGCGCGCTCGATCGCCCGATAAATCTGGCCGCCCGGCGAACCCTGCTCGTCGATCAGCACAGTTTCGAGCCCGAGCTCGTCAGCGAGCGCGGCGGCGGCCATGCCAGCGGGACCTGCGCCGATGATCGCGAGCTCGACCGTCATTCTACCTTGGGATCCATCATCCGCGCTCGCATCTGGCGGCTGATCCGCATTCCCGGCCGCACCTCTATCATGCAGCTTTGGCGGTTCGCCACACCGTCGATCTCCGCAAGGCAGTCGAAACAGACACCCATCATGCAGTAGGGCGCCCGCTCGCACCCCTCGACCGGCGTCTTGCGGATGCTGTCGAACCCGGCGGCAAGCACTGCTGCGGCCGCGGACGCGCCCGCGGGTACCATAACCGCACGGCCTTCGACCGTGACCGCGACGGTCGGCCGAGGGCCCTCAGGCCGCGGCCGAAACATCGAACCGCTTGGCTGAAAGGAGTTCAAGCTCGGGGTCGAGCGCCCCGGCGGCCACCATCGGCGCGAAGAGGTTGGCATGCGCCCCGGCGAGAGTGACGCCGCTGTGACAATTGGCGGTGAAGGCACCGGGGAAGCGCTCCGACTGGTCGTAGATCGGCAGTCCGTCCGGCGGCATAACCCGCAATGCCGCCCAGGCGCGCACGATCTGCAGATCGCGTAGCCATGGGAACGACAGCACAGCACGCCGCGCAATGGTCTGCATCACTGCAGGCCTTTGGCTGGTATCGAAACCGGCATCCTCCTGGCTGTCGCCCAGCATAATGGTGCCCTCGACCGTCTGGCGGATTGTCGTGATCGGCATCGGCAGGACCTGCCGGGCGCGCTCGGTGACCAGAATCTGCCCCTTCAGCGGCTTGACCGGGGCGGAGAGCCCGAATCGCCGCGCCAGGGCGGCGTTGCCGAGCCCGGCAGCGAGAACGACTTTCGGCGCGCCGATCTCGCCACCGGCGAGCTGGATACGGAAGTCGCCAGGTGCTGCCCCGGCCTCGGTCACCGTGCTGTTTGGAAGGTAGCGTCCGCCGTTTTCGTCCGCTGTTTTCGGCAAAACCCTGGTGCAGCGCATGAAGCAGGTTGAGCGGGTTGGCATGCCCGTCATAAGGCGTCCACGACGCGCCGCTCACCGCCGGCCCGAGCCCAGGGAGCATTTCCGTAAGCTCACGGCGATCGACTATCCGGTAGTCGAAGCCGAAATTGCCGGATTGCACCCGCATCCGCTCCATTAACGCGTGGCGCGCCTCGATCTCGGCCTCGCCCAGGCAGAGATGCACGCCGCCCGGCCGTTTGTAGTCGACGGCGATCCCGGTCTTGGCCTCGAGCTCTGTCGCGAGCGCGGACCATTCCTGTGCGGACAGCCGTGTCCAGCGTTGATAATGCGGCGCGCCGTCGCCCTTGCTCTGCACCCAAATGAGCCCGAAATTGCCACGCGAGGCGCGGAACGCCACGTCGCCCTCGTCGAGGAGTGCCACCCGCAGACGCGCGCGGACGAGACCGTAGGCGATCGCCGAGCCGACCAGCCCGCCGCCGATTACGATCGCATCGTAGCGCTCCATTTAGCTGCCCTGTTTCGTTCCGATGTCGTTGCGAAAGTTAGGTCATGGATGCTGAAGGCCGGCTGAGGGCATTTTGCCGACGCCTCGGTCGTGCATGGCGCGGAGCGGCTTCAGCACCGCGAGCGCCATGATCGCGGCGGCCACGTTCATCAGCGCGGCGACGAGAAACACCGCGCGCCAGTCACCGCTCGCCGCCGCCAGTACACTGGCGAGCGGCACGAGCAGTGAAGCGGTGCCCTTCGCAGTATAGAGCAGCCCCGCGTTGGTCGTGGCGTATTTGACGCCATAGACATCGGTACAGGTCGAGGGGAAGAGGGAGTAGATCTCCCCCCAGGCGAAGAACACGACCCCGCTCAGAATCACGAACAGCATCGGGTCCCGGCCGAATTGGCTGAGCGCCCAAATACCCGCGGCCTCGAGACCGAAGGCGATGAACATCGTGTTCTCGCGGCCGATCTGGTCCGACACCCAACCGAAAAAAGGCCGCGTCAGTCCGTTCAGCACGCGATCGATCGACAGCGCAAAGGTCAGCGCCGGGAGTGTCAGCCCGAGTAGCGAAACAGGAATCTTGGCAATCTGAAAGTCGTTCGCTATCGGGGCCAGTTGGGCTGTCGCCATCAGACCGCCGGCGGCGACCAGCACGAACATCACGTACATGACCCAAAAAATCGGCGAGCCGAGCACTTCCAACGGCGTGTAGTCGCGCGCCGTCTGACGCAGCCGCGTCGAGGGCGGCGCCTCGCCCGTCACCGGCGCTCGCAACGCCAAAGATAGCACGACCACGACGAGCCCCTGACCGAGGCCGAACCATAGGAATGTTGCTTCGTAGCCGCTGGTCTGGATCATCCCTTGGATCGGAATGATCGTCAGGGCCGATCCGGCGCCGAAGCCGGCGGCGGTCAGGCCGGCGGCGAGACCGCGCCGATCGGGAAACCATTTGAGGGCATTGCCGACGCAAGTGCCGTAGACCGCGCCGGCGCCGATCCCGCCGATCGCCGCGGCGAGATAGAGTACCAGAAGTGTGTCAGCGGCTGAATTGATCGCCCAAGCGAGCGCGACAAGGACCCCACCCACGAAGACGACGATTTTTGGCCCGAAAGTGTCGACCAGCCAGCCCTCTACCGGCACCAGCCAGGTCTCGGTCAGAACGAAAATCGTAAAGGCGACTTGAATGGCGGCGCGACCCCAATGGTATTTCTGGTCGATTGGGATGACAAACAGGGTCCAGCCATATTGGAGGTTGGCGATCATCACCATGCAGACGATGCCGACCCCGAGCTGAACCAGGCGGACCGCCGCCGGCGCCCGAGCGCCTTGGACATGATCGTATGACATCGCGAAATCCTCCCTTGGATCGTTTTGCCATTCTGATCGGCAAATATTAGCATCAGCCGGACGGAGCAAGAGAGTGCATCTATCGAAAAAGGTTCGGCAGTCGATGGGAGGGGTCGGTCTGGCGCCTCGTTTGAGGACCCGATGAGCTTTATCGGTCGAATGATTGCCGGTACCCGTGATCTCTCGTTCGGCGGGCCGCTCGGCGCCCTGCTCGAGCGGGCGGCGCGCCACATTCCGACTTGGTATCCGCACGGCGACGGCGAGAGCCGGGAAGGTGACCCACGCCGGCGCATCGCCTTCACGATTGCGGTGATCGCGCTCGGCGCCAAGATGGCGAGGGCCGACGGTGCGGTAACCCGCGACGAGGTGGCCGCCTTTCGCGAAATCTTTCAAGTCCCGTCGGGCGAGGAAGATCACGTCCGACTGGTGTTCGATCTCGCCCGCAAGAGCACTGCCGGGTTTGAGAGCTATGCCCGCCAGATCGGCCGTCTGTTCGCGAGTGATCGCGTGGTGCTCGAAGACCTGCTCGGCGGACTGTTCCATATCGCCCTCGCCGACGGCCGGGTCTGCCCGGCCGAGGAAACCTATCTTCGCGAGGTCGCACGGCAATTCGGCCTCAGCGCGGGTGAGTACACCCGCATCCGGGCGCATCATGTCGGGGTGGAAGATGAGGGGGTGGAAGATCCGCACGCAATCCTCGGCGTCGGTCGGGACGCCTCCCTCGGCGCGATCCGGGAGGCCTATCACCGCCTGGTGCGCGCAAGCCATCCCGACCTCGTCATCGCTCAGGGTCTGCCACCCGAGTGCATTGCACTGGCGACCGCCCGAGTGGCGCGCATCAACGCCGCCTATGACCGGCTGGCAAAGGGCGGGATGTCGCCCCCCGCATGACCCTGCCGACGGTCCGCGAGCGGCCTTCTCCGAACCATCAGCGACGCAGCGAGCCCGCACGCATCGACATGCTGGTGCTGCACTATACCGGCATGAAGACGGCCGGGCAGGCGATCGAAAGGCTGTGTGATGCTGCGGCGCAGGTCAGCGCCCACTATGTCATCGAGGAGAACGGCACGATCTGGCGGCTCGTTCCGGAGAGGCGTCGGGCGTTTCACGCTGGGCGCTCCTGCTGGGCGGGCGAAAGCGACCTCAACGACGTCTCGATCGGGATCGAGATCGTCAATCCCGGCCACGAGTGGGGCTACCGCCCGTTTCCGGAAGAACAGATGGCCGCGGTCGAGTGTCTCTCAGGCGCTCTTCTCTCACGCTTCGCGATCCCGCCGCACCGCGTCGTTGGTCATTCGGACATTGCGCCAGACCGCAAAGCCGACCCCGGCGAGCTATTGGACTGGCCGCGGCTCGCGCGTGCCGGCATCGGGATCTGGCCGGAGCCCCCGACCGACCTCGCCCACCGCCGCGGCCGCGGCATCGGGGTTGGTGAGCGCGCCGGTGCGCTCGCCGATCTCGCCGTCATCGGTTACTGTGTCACCGCAGGCGCCGAGACCGCGGTCGTCACCGCCTTCCAGCGGCGCTTTCGTCCCGAGCGTTGGGACGGTCGGCTCGACGCGGAGACCGCGCAGCGCCTCGCTCAAGTGCGCGCCGCCTACGACCGCGCTCGGCGGCGCTAACGGGTATCGAACCGGATTTCGAGCATACCGGAGTTTGTGTGTTGGGAGCCGGGAGGCTGGGGTGGAGTTTGGAGCACCACCCCCTGGATGCCCCCTTCCGCGGGCGTGACAAGAAAGCCGAATCATATATGTTGATTTTATGCTGATTCCCGAAAGAGGTACGAGCTAAGTTGGGGCGCCGGACCGGCCAAGGGAACCCCCGAACGCGTCAGCCGGGCGGATCGCGACTGTCAATTGAGCCGCGACGGGCCCCGCCTCTCCGCGCGCCGGCGGACGATCTGACCGGCGTGATGATGGGCGATCCGCCACTCATTGTCTTCGCGGACGAACAAGTTGCTTGCGGCTAGCGTACCGCCGTCGAGTTCTTCCTCGCACAGCACCAAGGCGACATCCCCGTAAAGGAACACTTGCTCATCGAAGCAGGCGATGCGCGGAGCACCGGGGTTCGACAGAATTCCCTCCCAGCTCTCTATGATCCCGGTCCGATCCTTGAGCGCGGTCCATCCCGGATGAAGACAAGCAACCGGTACCCGGCGGGCCCACAGTGCATCCATAGCGGTGAGATCCCTGGCCGAAAACGCGCGGTAGAATTCGAGATTTGCGGCGAGCACTGCATCGCTATCGGTCATCGCTTTCCCCGGGTTTTGATCCGGTGCAGGATAGGACGACGGCTCCTCTGGCGCTACCCGGCGTCGTACAATGCCGTTCCGATCACCGGACCGGGAGGCGACCCGCTGGCGAGTTGCTGGGCTCGCTCCCTTTACCAAAACGGTTTCCCTGGCCCTGCATCAGAGGCTGTCACACTGAAGCAGAAGGAATACGCTTGTCACATATCCGGCATCCCCGAGCCACCCTTGCCCGATCGCCAACAAAAAAGCGCTAGCCCGACAGCGAAAACGTCGAGATTGTCGTGAACTCGCGGGCTTGCGCGTCGGGGCGCGCGGATTGTCGGGTGGACGCCTTGCGACCCATAGGCCGCTGAAGCGCCTCGGCTATCTTTTTCTCCTCCGTACGGGGCTCACGTCCCGGACCGGTGATCCACGACCGGACACGATCGCGCTCCGAGATTGTGAGGTGTTTCACACTGGCAGGCGTTCTGCCTTCGATCAGAGCGCGTGGCGACGCCAACGCCAACTCGCTGCCTATGATTTGGGCAGATTCTGATTTCCCCGGCACACTTCAAACCGAGCCGATGTTTTCCAGGGCTTGGCCTTGATCTTGCTCCAGTGTCGGTGCCGGCCGACGGGGGCCGCGATAGGCATGAAAAAGGGAGACATCAGAATGCTGAACAGGATGTGGCAGGCGATGGTTACCGCGGCCGTGATCGCAGGTGCGGCGAGTGCCGCTACCGCCCAGACCCAGGGGACGATCAAGATCGGCGTTCTCCATTCGCTGTCGGGAACGATGGCGATCAGCGAGACGACCCTTAAAGACACCATCCTGATGATGGTGGACGACATCAACAAGCAGGGCGGGCTGCTCGGCAAAAAGGTCGAAGCGGTCGTGGTCGATCCTGCCTCAAACTGGCCGCTCTTTGCCGAGAAGGCGCGCGACCTGTTGTCGAAGGAAAAGGTCGCTGCCGTGTTCGGCTGCTGGACCTCGGTATCGCGGAAATCGGTTCTGCCGGTCTTCGAGGAACTGAACGGCCTCCTGTTCTACCCAGTGCAGTACGAGGGCGAGGAGAGTTCCCGCAATGTCTTCTATACCGGAGCCGCCCCGAACCAGCAGGCAATACCTGCCGTCGAATACCTGATGGGCGCCGAGGGTGGCACGGCAAAGCGTTGGGTGCTCGAAGGGACCGATTACGTCTATCCGCGCACCACCAACAAGATCCTCGAGGCTTTCCTCAAGTCGAAGGGGGTAGCGACTGACGACATCAAGATCAATTACACGCCGTTTGGGTATTCTGATTGGCAGACTGAAGTCGCGGCGATCAAGAATTTCGCCTCAGCCGGTAAGAAGACCGCGGTGGTGTCTACCATCAACGGTGACGCGAACGTTCCGTTCTACAAAGAGCTGGCCAATGCCGGGATCAAGGCGTCGGAAATCCCGGTCATCGCGTTTTCCGTCGGCGAGGAAGAATTGGCCGGTATCGACACCAAGAACTTGGTTGGCCACCTCGCTGCCTGGAACTATTTCGAGTCGGTCAAAAACCCCACGAATGATGCTTTCATCAAGCAATGGCACGACTTCATCAAGAACCCGAAGCGAGTGACCAACGACCCGATGGAGGCGCATTACATCGGCTTCAAGATGTGGACGCAGGCAGTCAGACAGGCTGGCGCCACGGATGTCGACGCGGTGCGGCAGGCGATGTATGGCCAAAAGGTGAAGGCGCCGAGCGGCTTCACAGCGGTCATGAATTCCAATCATCACCTGTCCAAGCCGGTCATGATCGGCGAGATCCGGCCTGACGGACAGTTCGATGTGGTGTGGCAGACGAAGGAGGCGATCAAGGCGGATGCCTGGAGCCCCTATCTTCCCGAGGATAAGGGTAAAATCGCCGACTGGACTTATCCTTGGGTCTGCGGCAATTGCACGGAGCCCAAATACAAGGATTAAGAGGCTCTGAGGGTGACGGCCCGGTGAGTCCATCGCTGGCGTGCCCCCTGCCCCCTCCCGAGCAGGGAGGGCGGCGCGCCGTGATTGTTCGACTTCCTCGGCTCGCCGGGCTCATCCTGCTGCTGCTCGCAACGTCGGTGTCGGCAAAGGCCGATGATTTCGCAGCGCTCGTCGGAAACCTCACCGGCGACAGCTTCGTCGAGAAGGAGGCCGCGGTCATTGCGCTCGGCGCGCTCGGCGACCCCCGTGCGATTCCGATTTTCGAGGCGCTGAGCGATGGACGGCTCTTTAGGAGCGCCGATGGCCACGTCGTCATTTCCGTGACGGACGGTGGGACAACGAGAGCGCGCGACGCGGTGACCGGCGACGACATTGCCAGTGTCGATCCCGACAGCCTTGGCCGCATCATCGTCAACAACCGCCTGCGCAGAGCGATCGAAGGCGCGCTCGGCGCGCTGACCCTGTTCAGCACCGATCCTGTCTCCCGGCTCGCCGCTGCCCAGGATGCGCTGAGGCACCCCTCGGCTCCTGAGGCCGCGTTGCTCGAAAAAGCGATTGCGGTCGAAAAGGATCCGGAGATCCACGCGGCTATGCAGCAGAGTCTCGCCGCCGCCCGGCTAATGTCGGGCAGTAAGGAAGAGCGGCTCGCCGCGGTGCGCGCGCTAGGCATGACGACCAACCCGCAAATCAGGAACCTGCTCGACGAGTTTCGCGCCTCTGCGGATACCGATCCGGAACTGCAAAAGGCCGCCGACGCTGCGCTCGCCTCGATCGGCGATCGGCTCCGGCTGGTCGGCATCGCCGCCAATCTGTTCCAAGGAATCAGCCTTGGCAGCGTGCTGCTGCTCGCTGCGATCGGCCTCGCCATCACCTTTGGCGTGATGGGGGTCATCAACATGGCGCATGGCGAGATGATCATGCTCGGTGCCTATACCGCTTATGTCTGCCAGCAACTATTCCGTGCCTATCTGCCGGCCGAGTGGATCGACGCCTATCTTCCCGTCGCGGTGCCGGTGGCGTTTCTGTTTGCCGGAGCGGTCGGCGTCGCCTTGGAGCGCAGCGTGATCCGTTTTCTCTACGGTCGGCCGCTCGAAACCCTTCTCGCGACCTGGGGCGTCAGCCTGATCCTACAGCAGGCGGTGCGCTCGATCTTCGGCTCGCCCAACAAGGAGGTCTCCAACCCGCGCTGGATGACCGGCGGCTTCGATCCGATCGGCGGGTTCACTATCACATGGAACCGTCTCTACATCATTGTCTTCTGTTTCATTGTCTTATCGGTGCTCGCGCTGATCCTCAATCGGACGAGCTTCGGGCTGCATATGCGCGCCGTCACTCAGAATCGCCCGATGGCCTCGGTGATGGGTATTCGTACTGCGCGGGTTGATGCATTGACCTTCGGCCTCGGGTCGGGGATCGCCGGCATGGCCGGGGTAGCCTTGAGCCAAGTTGGCAATGTCAGTCCAAATCTCGGCACGATCTACATCGTCGACAGTTTCCTGGTCGTCGTGTTCGGCGGGGTAGGAAATTTGATGGGGACCCTGGTCGGCGCTCTGTCGCTTGGCATCGTCAACAAACTCCTCGAGCCGGTCGCCGGGGCAATCCTCGGCAAGATCGTCGTGCTGGCGGCGATCATAGTTTTCATCCAGCGCCGGCCGCGCGGCCTGTTCGCGCTCAAGGGGCGCACCGCCGAGGCGGAGGCGTAAACCGTGCCGGCGCTCTCCGATGGTCGACACAAGAGCGCGTGGAGCCCGAGCTTTTGGGCGCGCTTTGTAACCTGCGGGATGGTACTCGCCCTGGCCGTGCCAGCGCTGAACGCCTGGGCGCCGCCCGGCTCTCCTGTTGCGCTGCCCGATTACCTCGTTCCGTTATTAGGCAAGTACCTGTGCTACGCGCTCCTGGCGCTGAGTCTCGATTTGATCTGGGGATATGCCGGGATTCTGAGCCTTGGTCACGGCGCCTTCTTTGCTCTGGGCGGCTACTGTATGGGGATGTACCTGATGCGGCAGATCGGTACCCGGGGTGTTTACGGCAATCCGATGCTGCCCGACTTCATGGTCTTCCTGAATTGGAAAGAGCTGCCCTGGTTCTGGTGGGGGTTCGATCATTTCGCTTATGCGGTGGCAATGGTGGTCCTGGTTCCCGGTTTGCTCGCGCTGGTATTCGGCTGGCTTGCGTTCCGCTCACGGGTCACGGGTGTGTACCTGTCGATCATCACGCAGGCGATGACTTATGCGCTGATGCTCGCCTTCTTTCGCAACGATATGGGATTCGGCGGCAATAATGGCATGACCGATTACAAGGATATCCTCGGCTGGGACGTCCATCAGCCGTTGACACGGCTCGGTGTTTATATCACCTCGGTATTCGCGCTCGGGCTCGGCTTTCTGTTATGTCGGTATGTTACCGCCTCCAAGCTCGGCCGCGTGTTATTGGCAGTGCGGGATACCGAAAGCCGAGTGCGCTTTCTCGGCTACTCGGTCACCAACGCGAAGCTGTTCGTCTTTACCCTCTCAGCCGTCCTGGCTGGCATCGCGGGAGCCCTCTACGTTCCGCAGGTCGGGATTATCAATCCGAGCGAGTTCTCCCCCGGCAATTCGATCGAGATCGCGATCTGGGTCTCGGTTGGCGGGCGCGGCACCCTGGTAGGGGCGATTGTTGGCGCCACCGTCGTCAATTCGGCGAAGACCTGGCTGACCGGAGCTGCCCCCGAGACCTGGCTGTTCGTTCTCGGCGCTTTGTTCGTCCTGTCGACACTTGTCTTCCCACGCGGGGTCGTCGGGCTGTTGCGGCGCCCGAGCGGGGTTCGCCCACGAGCGGCAGCTCCGGTTCCCGCCGGAGAGCAGGCATGAAGACGGCTACGCCGATGACGGACGCCCTCCTCTACCTCAACGGTGTAACCGTCAGCTTCGACGGCTTCAAGGCATTGAACGATCTCTCGCTTGTCGTCGACGAGGGCGAGCTGCGTACGATCATTGGTCCGAACGGCGCCGGCAAGACGACGATGATGGATGTCGTCACCGGGAAAACCCGGCCCGATGCGGGCGAGGTGTTCTTTCGCGGTACAGCGGATCTGAGCCACCTTGATGAGACCGAGATCGCCAATCTTGGAATCGGCCGTAAGTTTCAACGACCGACGGTTTTCGAAAACCTAACAGTTTTTGACAATCTGGAGCTCTCGCTTGCCGATAGCCGTGGTACCTGGAGGACGCTCTTCGCTCAATTGACATCGGATCGCCACGATCGCATCGCCGCGACATTGGCCCGCATCGGCCTCACCGAGCAGAGCGGGCTACTCGCTGGTTTGCTCAGTCACGGCCAGAAGCAATGGCTCGAGATCGGTATGCTGCTGATCCACGACCGTACCCTCTTGCTGCTGGACGAGCCAGTCGCCGGCATGACCGACCGCGAGACCGAGGCGACGACCGAGCTGATCCTCGACCTCGCCAACGACCGCACGATCGTCGTCGTCGAGCACGACATGGCGTTTGTCCGCAGCCTCGGCGCGCGGGTCACCGTGCTGCACGAGGGCGCGGTCCTCGCCGAAGGCTCGATCGACCACGTGCAGAACCACCCCCGCGTCATCGAAGTCTATCTAGGCCGCTGAAGGATGCTGTCGGTCGAGGCGATCGATCTCTATTATGGCGCGAGCCATGCGTTGCGACGCGTCAGCCTGACCGCAAAGAAGGGCGAGGTGACGTGTATCCTTGGCCGCAACGGGGTCGGCAAGACAAGTCTGCTGCGGGCGATCTTCGGGCTGCATCCGATCTGCTCCGGCCATATCCGCTGGGAAGATCGGG
>Ga0306921_10001293_pt1 | contig 24149 bp, 21 predicted proteins | sample sta12Cox44000080_FD_203760 | JGI IMG/M metagenome (GOLD analysis project Ga0306921, IMG submission 203760) | Lab enrichment of tropical soil microbial communities from Luquillo Experimental Forest, Puerto Rico - statoxic.12C.oxic.44.000.080 (v2)... | ecosystem: Environmental > Terrestrial >...
GTCCAGGTAATGCACTTTCACTACCTGTGCTGGATTGCCGTCTACCCTACGTTGCTGGCGCTCGAGAGTGTCAAAATTCTGTCCACTCTCTCGTACACTCGAGACGGCCTTCTCAATTGCCTGATCGATGCTGACCGGGGCCTCGTCGCCTTCGGGAGGCGGCACCATCAACGCGACCGTAACCTCATCCCACAAAGCGCGATCTTCCTTTTGCGGCGGGGCGATTACTATGCCATTCCCATCAAAGACCGCGCCGAGCGAAATCCACGACGCAGGATACTTAAAACAAAAGCCGGAGTCCGGATGACAGTACTGCTTCCAAGGCTGAGTCTTGGGAGCGGGTTTCGTGGGAGTTTGGGCAGCTGCTGACACCAATCCCAAGGAAAACGCGAGTACAAAAAAAGTCTTCGCGTATCGTGCGAGCCCTAGACGGTGCCGCCGGGCGAAAGAAGCTGCTGAAAACGTCGAAAAAGCAGATCCCTCGCGACCTAAAGTCCGCTTCGGGATGCCAAAATAGTCGGCTTTAGGGCACGACTGAAGTCGCGCCCGGACAGGACGCCGCCGTGCTCGCGCGACTTTTGCTGCAGCCGGTAAAGCCCGGCTAAAGCTAAGAAAAGCTGGCTCTAATCTAGCGCTATAGCGCCGCCCTACCAACCTACCGGCGGACCTACAGCAGCTTTCGTATTGCTCCAGCGCCAAACGCCTCCAGCAAGCAGCCTGCATGCCCCTAGACTGTCATGACTCGCTTTCTCTCGGCAATGGCCTGGAGCGCCGCAAACGTGTCTTTGGGCAAGTGGTACGACTCCGCGTCGGACGGATAGACGCGCGCCTTGACGTCATCGGCATACGCCCGAAGCGCAGTGGTGATGACGGAGCCGAGATCGGCATAGCGCCGCACGAACTTCGCCGGCGGCGCAAAGGTCAGTCCCAGCAAATCGTGAAATACCAGCACTTGACCGTCGCAGTCTGGCCCGGCGCCGATACCGATGGTCGGGAGCGCGATTTCCTGGGTTATCAGCGCCGCCACTTCGCGCGGAATGCCTTCTAACACGACGCAACATGCGCCCGACCGCTCTAGCGCGATCGCATCGTGCATCAACTGCTCAACGGCCTTGAGCGTCTTGCCTTGCACCTTGTAACCGCCCATAGCGTGCAGCGACTGCGGCGTCAGACCGATGTGTCCGACAACCGGGATTTCCGCGTCGACCAGGCGTTCCACTAAGCGCGCGCGCTTCTCGCCGCCCTCAATCTTGACGGCTTCGGCTCCCGCCTTGATGAACTTGGTTGCGTTGCGGATCGCGTCCTTGCCGCTCACGTGATACGACGCGAAGGGCATATCAGCGATCAGAAAGGCCCGCTTCACTGCGCGGCGCACGGCGCGAGTGTGATGCAGCATCTCCTCTACGGTCACCGGCAGGGTGTTTTCGTAGCCCAGCATGACCATACCCAGCGAATCGCCAACCAACACCATATCGAGGCCTGCCTCGTCGACTAAGCGCGCGCTGGCGTAGTCGTAGGCCGTAAGACACGTTATGGGCTGGTGGTTCTGTTTCTTTTCGAGGAGAGTGGATGAGGTGACTTTGGAGCGAAAATCGCCAGTGGTGATACTCACGATGGCCTCCAGTGCAGTTCCGCATCCGCGGATACCGCCTGTCGGTTCCTTATCAGCCGGTCTTGTGACAACCGGGAGGGAACCACTCAATGTTACACCCGCGTGTCCGGCGATCAATAGACAAATTTGGCTATCCGCGAGAGAAAGCTGGAGTCCTGGCTTACTCACCACTGGAATGGTCGTGGACGATCCGCCAGCCCTCGGGGAACTCGCGGAAGATCAGCGTGAACAATCCGTGCGGCTGTTTGCCATTGGAGAGCGTGAGGCGAAACTGGCCAAGAACAAAAGCGCTTTGCGGCCCGAGCATGTCGATCTGCAGGTCGGAGAACTCCAGCTTACCCATCTCGGCATGAGCCGACTCATAGTTCTTGCGATAACGCTCCAGCGTGGCCTGCCAGCCTTGGGTTTCCTTGGCGCCAGAAAAGAATGTCAGACGGGGCGAGTTCCAGTATCCGAACATGAAACCTTCGAGATCGTGCTTATTCCAGGCTTCGACTTGGGCTTCGAGCACCTTCCGAATGGCAGCTTGTTGCACCTCCGGTTTGCTCGCCTGGCCCTGGGTCAAGGCTCGGGGGGTAACAGCGGACGCCGCCATGAACAGAACCGCAATTGCACGGATGCTTCGCCTCATCCTGCCTCCGTGCAAAGAGTTTATCGCGGCGGCATACATCAGGCGGATTCGAAGGGGAACTCAGGCCGGACGCTTGCTCGACGCCGACTTCTGCCACGGGCGTTTGGGGCGTTCGTTCTCGGGCAGATCCCGATTCCGAATGCGGTCGTACTTGTACTCGTCACTCACGGTACCAAGCGCCTCGTTGTAAAGGCTGATGCCGCCGGAACCTTCTTTTAGCTCCTCGGCAAACTGATGCAGCGCTTTCAAATGTTCGGCCGTCGCTGCGATCTCCGTCTTTGTCGTCTTCAAGGTCTTCTGGTAGCCCTTATCGACAAGCTTCGAGATTTCTCCGCCCACCAGATAGCCGGGATAGGCGAACATCTTTACCGCGCCGTCGGGTCCACGCTCTATCGCCGCCGAAGCGTTGTACTTCTTGAGAAAGATACGGCCGCGGGTGCCGGGGGCATCCATCACATCGAATCCATGATTGCGGAACCATGTCACCGCGTCATCAAAACTTCTTGCTTTTAGTGCTTTCGCCATTCGTAATAGTTTCGGCCGCTTTGGGCCGCCTCTCGCGGGAATCCTCTCTCCCGCCTTCGCATCGAATTCGTTACAGTATTAGGACTCACCTTCTGCGAGATGCGACAGCCAGCAGAATAGTCACAAAAGCTTCTCGCCGGTCCGGTTGGGGAAGCACAACTGTCGCACACCGCGTGGTGAATCAGCAACCTGTTCACGGATGAAATTGCGATGAACTCGCCCGGCGCGCTGCCCAAAATTGGACTCTCCATCATGGAACGCATTGGCAACACGCCACTTCTGCGCCTCGCGCGGGTGGGTCATGATTTGCCGCATGCGGAGCTCTACGGCAAGGCTGAATGGACCAATCCGGGAGGCTCCGTAAAAGACCGCGCCGCCGCCGGCATCGTGCAGGAAGCTTTCCGTGGCCGCAAGATGACGGGCGGCAAGCGGTTGCTCGATTCGACTAGCGGCAACACCGGCATCGCCTACGCCATGCTGGGAGCCGCCTGCGGTTTCGGCGTGACGCTGTGCGTTCCAGCGAATGTCTCGGTCGAGCGCAAACGTATTCTGAAAGCGTACGGCGCGGAGATCATCTACACCGAGCCCGGTGAGGGCTCCGACGGAGCAATGCTGAAGGCACGGGAGATCATCCGGCAGCGTCCCGACAAGTACTATTACGCCGACCAATACTCGAACGACGCGAATTGGCAAGCCCACTATTGCGGCACGGCCAACGAAATCTGGGAGCAGACCCGCGGCCGGGTCACGCATTTCGTTACTGTGCTCGGAACATCGGGCACCTTTATGGGAACCACGCGCCGATTGAAAGAGCTGAACCCTAAGATTCAGTGTGTTTCGCTACAGCCCGACTCTCCATTCCATGGCATCGAGGGTGCGAAATACATGCCTACGTCGATCGTGCCGAAGATTTACGATCCCACGCTTGCGGATCGCAACCTCGAGATCCGCACTGAAGACTGCTACGCTATGGCCCGACGGTTAGCGCGCGAAGAGGGGTTGCTTGTGGGAACGTCCTCGGCTGCGTCTCTGGTGGGAGCACAGCGGGTCGCACGCGAAGCGGAGATCGAGCACCCCGTCGTGGTATGTGTTTTTTGTGACGGCGCCGACAAATACCTGAGTGAGCGCTTCTGGGACGAGGGAGCACAGACCGACTACGAGATTTAAAGTGTATGCGGGGTTGTGGGTGGAGGATGCGCTTCGATTTCGCTCGGGGCGGGCTCTGCAGGCGTGCCTTGTGAGTGTCTGATTTGCTGGCGCGCGGTTGCGCCTTAGCGCCTGAGCTAGTTGATTTTGATTTACCTCAGCGGCTAAGCCGACTCTGCCACGGGCCTCGTACATGCACGCCTGAAGGCATGCTCCACCCCGACTTTACCAGGGTTAACCATCAGTATGTTGAAGTTACGGCCAAACGACTATGACGAAATTCGCCGCCACGGCGAAGAGACGTACCCCCACGAGTGCTGTGGAGTATTGCTAGGAGTCATAGGGGACGACACTCGCGAAGTGCGGGCGACGGTCCGCTGCGCTAACACTCGCATCGACTCGCCGCAGAACCGCTACCACATCGATCCGCGCGAGCTGGTGCGAGTGCAACGTGAGGCGCGGGAGCGCGATCTCGACATCGTCGGCTTCTATCACTCGCATCCTGATCACCCAGCGCGCTGGTCGCCCACCGACTTCCAGGAAGCCCACTGGATCGGGTGCTCTTATGTCATCACCAGCGTTGAACATGGACGGGCCGCGCAGACTAACTCGTTCGCGCTGACCGGCACGACCGAGGAAAACAAAGCTCTGCTCGACGAGCCGATCGTCGTGCAGTGAACGGCTCGGCCGTGACGACAAAGCAGTTGCGAGGGCCCTATCAGCTACAATCAACAATTCCTTATGCTTCGGTTCTCTACTGCCGGTGAGTCGCACGGAGAAGCGCTGGTTGCGCTGCTTTCAGGCGTGCCTGCCGGGCTGGCGGTGAACATCGAGTTCGTGAACCGCGAGCTTTGGCGGCGTCAGCAGGGCTATGGACGCGGCGGCCGCATGCGGATTGAGCGTGATACGGCCCACATTTTGAGCGGCGTACGCCACGGACACACGATCGGTTCGCCGATCGCGATACTTCTGGCCAACAACGACTGGCAGAACTGGACCGAAGCGCTGCCAATCGAAGAGGGCGATCCGGAAAAGCATAGGCGGGTGGCGTCTCCGCGTCCCGGTCACGCCGATCTGGCCGGCGCGGTGAAGTACAACTTCAGCGAAGCCCGATATGTACTGGAGCGCGCTTCGGCGCGCGAATCGGCCGCTCGCGTCGCAGCCGGCGCACTGGCCAAACTCCTTCTTTCTGAACTCGGCATCGAGGTGCTGAGCCATACCATCGCGGTGGGCAGCGCCCGTCTCGACGTGCCTGTTACTTGGCAGGCGATCCAGTCGGTCGCTAGGAAAGAGGAAATTCTGCTGAGTTGCATCGATTCTGCCTCCGAGGCACGCATGAAGGAGCAGGTAGACTTGGCGCTGCGCACCGGCGATTCCGTCGGAGGCATCTTCGAAGTCGTCGCGCATAACGTTCCGCCGGGCCTGGGCACTTACGCGAACTGGGACGAGCGGCTGGACACGCATCTGGCTGCGGCAGTGATGTCGCTGCAAGCCGTCAAGGGTGTTGAGATTGGCGACGCAGTGACCGCAGCATCGTCGCTGGGATCGACCGTACATGATGAAATTGGCTATTCTTCGGGCAGCTCGTTCACCGGATTCACGCGCGCCTCGAATCACGCGGGTGGACTGGAAGGCGGCGTTTCCAACGGGGAGGATATTCGCCTCCGCGGGTATCTGAAGCCGATTTCGACGCTGCGGCGGCCGCTGGGCTCGGTGGATTTCGCCACCCGCGAACCCGTCAAGGCGGCATACGAACGCTCGGATGTGTGTGTCGTGCCAGCTGCGGGCGTAGCGGCCGAAGCGATGGTCGCGCTCACACTGGCGCGGTTTGCTCTGGAAAAGTTGGGCGGTGATTCGATGGTGGAGTTGAAACGGAATTACCAGGGCTACTGCCAACAGCTGCGAACCTTCTAGATGATCTATGCCATCGTCAAATACGGCGATTCGGTCTTGGAGAAACCGGCCCTTGCCGTTACCAAATTCGATAACCAACTGCGCCAGCTCGTCGACGATATGTTCGAGAGTATGTACGCTGCCCATGGAGTCGGCCTTGCCGCTCCGCAGATCGGCATCAGCAAGCGAGTTGCGGTGATCGACGTGACGTTCAAGGAAGATCCCGACGCCAAGATCGTGCTGGTCAATCCCGAGATCATTCACGTCGACGGGCGCCTTACGTCGAACGAAGGATGCTTGAGCATTCCCGAGTTCAGGGAGAAGGTCACACGTGCGCGCACAGTCACCGCGCGCGCCCAAAATCTCAAAGGGGAAACCTTCGAGGTCACCGGCGAGGAGCTGCTGGCTCGCGCCCTGCTTCACGAAACCGACCACCTCAACGGAAAGCTCTACATCAGCCATATCAGTGCGCTCAAGCGTGACATGATGAAGCGCAAGATCCGCAAGCTGGTGAAAGCCGGCGAATGGTAATGCTGCCGTGATGAATCTCGTCTTCTGCGGCACGCCGGTCTTCGCGGTGCCTAGCCTCGAGCGTCTGCTCGATGCCGGATTCACCGTCAAGCTGGTCGTAACCCAGCCCGACCGCGCCAGTGGACGCGGCATGGAACTGGCAGCCTCGCCTGTTAAACGCAGCGCGCTCGAGTTCGGCTTGCCGATCACTCAGCCCGATAAAATCAAGAACAACGATGAATTTCGTGCGCGACTTGAGAGCATCGCACCCGATGCCATCATCGTCGTGGGCTATGGCGGCATCATTCCGCCATGGATGATCGATCTGCCGAAGCACGGAAACATCAATGTCCATGCCTCGCTACTGCCGAAATATCGCGGCGCGGCGCCCATTCAGTGGGCCATTGCCAACGGCGAATCGGTGACCGGCGTTACCATCATGCGCATCGATGCCGGACTCGACACAGGTGACATGCTGATGCAGGCCGAAGAGCCGATCGGGCCGGACGATACAGCCATTACGTTGGGCCCGCGGCTGGCTAAAACCGGCGCGGAGCTGACGATTACCAGCCTCGCCGGCCTCGCCAACGGAACCGTTCATCCCCTGCCGCAGGACAATTCCAAGGCGACGCTCGCGCCTATCCTCAAGAAAGAAGACGGCCTGATCGATTTCTCGCGCGGCGCCACGGAGACCTGGAACCGGCTCCGCGGTTTCCAGCCGTGGCCGGGTGCGTTTACCACGTTCCGTGAGAGGACGCTACAGATCCACAGAGCCGAGCCGGCCCCGGAAGTCGCACTTGTTAGACCTGCTCATTTCGTGGTTGAAAACGGTCGCCTGCTGATGGGCTTTGCCCACGGAAGCACACTCGAAGTTCGCGAACTGCAAGTCGAGGGCAAGAAGCGCATGAGCGCACATGACTTCATCAACGGCTATCGTCCACTGAGTGACGAACCGTTGGGCGTAATGGCATAACTCGAATGCCGGCGTCTCCTGCTCGCGCTGCCGCTTTCGATATCTTGCTGCGCGTCGAGCAGCAGGAGGCCTACGCTAGCGAACTCTTGCATTCTGACAAAGTCGCCAAACTGATTGTCGCTGACCGAGCACTAGCGACTGAGATCGTGATGGGCGTGCTGCGCTGGCGATCGAAACTCGACAGCGCCATTCGAGCAAACTCGGCGCGTCCGTTGGCGAAGCTGGATGCGGAGGTCCTTGTAGCGCTGCGAATTGCCACGTATCAGCTGCTTTATCTCGGGCGCGTTCCCGCTCGCGCCGCGATCAACGAGAGCGTCGAGTTGGTGAAGCGCGCACGGAAGACCTCGGCGGCGCCGTTCGCGAATGCCGTGTTGCGCAAGGTCGCCGATACCGCCAAAACTCCGCACTCCTCGCTGATGTTGGGCGGCGCTTGGGAGCTTGCTGAGAACCTTGCCCATCCTAGGTGGCTCGTTGAGCGCTGGATCGAGCACTATGGGATCGAAAACGCCGAGGCCGTCGCCAAGTACGACCAGACAGTTCCTGTCACTGCGATTCGTATCGCCGGGAACGAGGTCCTTAGCGAACTGGAGCGCGAAGGCATCGCGCTTGCACCCGGAGCGTTGCTGACCTCGGCACGCATCGTCACGGGCGGCGATATCACTCACACGCGCGCGTTCGGCGAGGGTCGCGTGTTCATTCAGGATGAGGCCTCGCAACTCGTCGCGGCGCTGGTGGGCAATGGCTCGCGGATTCTCGACTGCTGCGCCGCACCCGGCAGCAAGACTGCCGCGATCGCCTCACGCAATCTGCAATCGGAGATCGTCGCCGCCGAGCTGCATCCCCACCGCGCGGCATTGTTGCGACAGCGGGTCCGTGCGGCCAATGTTCGGGTCATTCACGCCGACGCACTTCAGTTGCCCACAGACGGACGATTCGACCGAGTGTTGGCCGACGTTCCTTGCTCGGGGACCGGCACGCTGGCTCGCAATCCTGAGATCAAATGGCGGCTTAAGCTAGAAGACTTCGAAGAGCTTCATCAGAAGCAGGTGGCAATTTTGCTTGCCGCGTTAGGGCAACTCGCACTGGGCGGTCGCGCGGTGTACTCGACCTGTTCGCTCGAGCTGGAGGAGAACGAGGCCGTCGTAGAAGAGGTCCTACGGGCCGACAAGGACTGTCGACTTCTCGACTGCCGTAGCGAGGTTAACCACCTCAGGGAATCCGGTGAACTCGCCATTGACGACATCGATGGCTTGCTAAGAGGTGCTTACCTTCGAACCATGCCCGGCAAACAGCCTTGCGATGGTTTTTTCGCAGCGGTGATCGAGCGCAACAGATGACGGTAGAGGGAGCGCGATCAGACGCGACTAGACCGACGCAGCAGTACCCAGTCAGCGCCCAAAAGCAGGGGGTGAATCTTTCGCAAGCTCAGGACAGGCCCCGGTGATTGGTTTTTTCATGATCCTCTGAGGATCATGACCAACTAAGCTAGGCGTAGGCTCAGGCTAGAGCATCCAATCGATCCCTACCGAGTCACTTCCAAGTTGATTGCCTGGCCATCCCAGACCCGCTGGCCAGGGCCGGGCACGGTCTTGACCACGATGCGAGTGCCGCCGGGGAGAGTCTCGGGGGAGTTTGTATCTGCATCAGGCGGAGGCTGGCTGGTGATGCTACCCGCCTTCAGTCCAGCCCCGATGATGGCATTGATGGCCTCATCTTCCGTCCTGCCTCGCAGGTCGGGCATCACGTAGGACTTGCGTTCTTCGGTGGCAGCGACCAGCATACTCACTTTTGGAGCAGACACATTCACCGCATTGGCCGGCGGGCTTTGCGCGACGATCTGGTCAGGCGATGCGTCAGGAACAGTTGCCACCGCCATGGATCCCATCTCCAGTCCGCGGCGGCGGATGTTGATTTCGGCCGACCGCTCGCTGTCTCCCGTGAGGTCGGGAATGGTAACCCGCTGCGGGCCCATGCTCTCGGCCACGCGCACGTGCCAGCCACGTCGCACCACCTCGCCGGGTAAGGGAACCTGCGAGACGATCCGACCTGCGGCAACCTCGGCGCTATAGAAGCGGTCGCTGCGGTCCAGCACGAGCCCGTTGGCTTCGAGCGCTGTTTCCGCCTCGTGCGGGGTCATGCCGACGACTTTAGGCACTCCCGTCTGCCTGCCGTGGGTGGCGAAACGCATGGCCGTCAGCGCCGCAGTCATGAAGATGACGATCAGCACCAGGCCCCGCATCAGCCAGCGAAAGAAACGCCGCATCAGTGAGTCTCCCCGTCGCCAGGTGTCTGGTCAGGAGTGTCGACCTTTTGCGCGACCGCATTCGGCGCCCACGGAGGCGGCGCAGTGAAGCTTTCCGATTCGCGGCCTTCGAGCGCCACCCGCATGAAATCCATCCAGATGGGCAGTGCGGCGACCGCTCCGGTCTCTTTGTTGCCGAGAGTCTTCTTCTCGTCGAAGCCGACCCACACGCCGCAGGTGATCGAGGGCGAGAAGCCTACGAACCAAGCATCGGTGAAATCGTTGGTTGTGCCGGTCTTTCCACCCAGGGGATGGTTGAGCTTTGCCGCGGCTGCTCCAGTGCCGTGCAACACAACTTCTTGCAACATGCTGACCATGATCCGCGCGGTGCGAGCGCTTACGGCATCTCTCACCTCAGGATAGTTCTCTTCGAGCACGCGGCCCTCGTAGTCTTCGACCTTGCGGATCATGCGCGGCGCCACGCGTACACCGTCGTTGGGAAACGTCGTGAACGCCGCCGTTTGCTCGATGAGCGTGATATCGGCCGCGCCCAACGCCACGGGTAAAAATGGGGGTAACGGAGCGGTTATGCCCAGTTTGCGGGCATACTCGATGACAACCTTTATGCCGCCGACGCGTTCGGTGACCTTGAGCGCAGGGATATTACGCGAGTGGGCCAGGGCGCGGCGGAAGGTAATGACGCCTTCGTACTTGCCGTCGTAGTTGTGTGGAGTGTAGGGCCCGGACGGTCCGCCGGGAAAGCTGACTGGAGCGTCGAGCACGGTGTCGTCGGGCGTCATGCCCCGATCGATCGCGGCGGTATAGACGTACGGCTTAAACGACGAACCAACCTGCCGCAACGCCTGCGTCGAGCGGTTGAATTTCGACTGCTCGAAGTCGCGTCCGCCGACCATGGCCTTCACGTCGCCGCTGGAGTTGTCGAGCGCCAGCAGCGCGCCTTGAATGCCGGACTCCTGCTCCAGCGACACGCGGCCCTGCGTGCCATTGAGTTGCTGGATCTTCACGTACACGAGGTCGCCCCGCGTCAGGAACTGCTGAGGGGATGTGTAACGCGTCCACTTGATTTCGGAGGGGCCGAGTTCTGCGCCGTAGGGACCAAACTTCAGCGTCGCGTACAGTGGACCCACGCTCGTGATCAGCGCATGGACGTATTCCCCCGGCTTCAGCTCGTTGTCCCAGTCGACATGCGCGTAGCTGCTCAGCGACTGGCCGTTGGCGACGACGTTGAGCAAGCTGCCCTTCCATCCGTGTCGATGCTCGTACGTCGCCAGCCCATCGAGCACCGCAAGATTCGCGGCCTTCTGCATTTCGAGGTTGAGCGACGTGTAAACTCGCAGTCCCTTTTCGTGGACTTCTTCGCTGCCGTACTTTTTCTCGAGGTACTGGCGCACTTCTTCCACGAAATACGGTGCAATACTGTTGGGCTCGCCCTGTACATTGAGTCGGATTGGCGAGTTTTTGGCGCGCTGTGCTTCTTCCGCCGTGATCTTGCCGTCTTCGAGCATGTTGTTAATGACGAGGTTACGGCGATGCAAGGCGCGCTCGGGATTGGTGATGGGAGAATACGCATTCGGCGCCTTGGGCAGCCCGGCTAACACCGCGGCTTCTTCGAGATTGAGGTCTTTGGCCTTCCTGCCGAAGTAATAGTTCGCGCCGGCTTCGAATCCGTAGACGCCGTGGCCCAGATAGATCTGGTTGGCGTAGAGCGTGAAAATCTGCGCCTTGGTAAACCGCCGCTCGATCTGGATGGCCAGCATTACCTCCTGCATCTTTCGCCGGAAGTTGCGGTCGGGAGTAAGGAATAGGTTGCGCGAAAGCTGCATGGTCAGTGTCGAAGCGCCTTGGGCTCGGCTTCCAACCGTGAAATCGCGATAGGCCGCACCAAAGACGCGCCAGACGTCCACTCCCCAGTGTTTCTCAAAGTCCTTGTCTTCCGTGGAGATGATGGCGTCGCGCAGCTCCTTGGGAAAGTCGTCGTACTTGTCGATCACTCGCCGCTGCAGCGCAAACTGGCCAATCACGCGGTTCTGGTCGTCGAAGAGCTCGGTGATCGTGCTGGGGCGGTATTGCTCGAGCTCGGTCACCTGCGGCAGGTCGGTGGAATACACCAGCACAATGCCCGAGACGGCGCCCGCCACCGCCGCCAGAATGATGAGGATCACGAACAGAAAGTTGCCCACGAACTTATGTCCGGCGCCACCGTTCCGTGCGGATGCTGGGATTGCCGCTGGCTCTTCTACTTCGCGCTTCATTGAGGTAGGACTGCGTTCAGAATAGCACCAGGAAAGCAGGCGGTCTGTTGCCGATCTGTGGTCGGTTGATGCAAATCGACGTACAAGATCATCCAAAGTAAGTGATATTGTCGAAACTGAGTCATGATGATCACTAACGTCCTTTATCTCGGCCAGCTCGCCTATGGCATCGCACTCGACTTGCAGCGCACGCTACTGGAGATGCGCAAGGCTGGGCGCATCGACAACACGCTGCTGTTGCTGGAGCATACGCCGGTCATTACGCTGGGGCGGAATGCACGCCTGGCAAATGTACTCGCTCCTCCGGAATTTCTGGCCCAGTGTGGAGTGGAGCTGTTCGAGATCGACCGTGGCGGCGACGTCACGTTTCACGGTCCAGGGCAGTTGGTTGCTTATCCCATTATCGATCTGCGAAGCTTCGATCCCCGGGTCGGGGCGGTGGACTACGTTCGACGGCTGGAAGAGGTGCTGATCCGCACCTGCGGCGACTTCGGCATCGGAACCCAGAGGATCAAAGGACTCACCGGCGTCTGGACCTATGCGCTGCGTAACAAACCCGAAGCCAAGATCGCGGCGATCGGAGTACATATCTCGCGCTCTGTGACGACCCATGGCTTTGCCTTGAATGTCTCCACCGACCTCGACTTCTTTTCCCTGATCGTGCCTTGTGGCATCACCGGCAAGCCGGTAACGTCGATGGAGCGGGAGCTGAAGAAGACGATTCCGCTGGAAGAGGTTGCGACGTCGGCGTCGAGGAACTTCGGCCGCGTCTTTAACTCGCAGATGCTGTGGCTGGACTCGCTCGACGATCTGCTCTCGCAGGCGGCAGCCGTCACATCGCAGTCTTCCCCGCAGTCGAACGAGGATACGCCTGCGCGGCCTCCGAAAGAGCTGCGCGATCTACACGGCGACGGCGGCGAGCTGGCATAGAGCTTGCCCAGTTCGCGAGCCAGTCGAATTCATCCGATACAATCGCCTGTTTCACGATTCCGGGAGGATTCATGCTCGCCATACGTGTTGCACTGGTCTTAGCGCTGTCGCTCACCGCCGTTGGGCAATCCAAACTCTCCCCCAAATGGGAGGAACTCACTGCCCCTGACTTCGTGCAGGCCATTAAGCAGTCGCAAGGTGTTTGCCTCTTGCCTTTTGGCATTATCGAGAAGCATGGTCCGCACCTACCTCTGGGCACAGACCTCCTCGACGTGCGCTTCGCCACGCTGAACGCCGTAACGCAGGAATATGCCGTCGTCTTTCCTGAGTACTACTTTGGGCAGATATTCGAGGCACAGCAGCAACCCGGAACCATCGCCTACAGCCTCAGCACGCAGCTGGCGCTGTTGCAGGAGACGGTAAAGGAGATGGCGCGCAATGGCTGCAAGAAGGTGCTCATCGTGAACGGACACGGCGGCAATGAGAGTCTGCTGCCCCTGTTTGCGCAAGCGCAACTGGCCACGCCAAAGGATTATGTTGTCTATGTCTTCGGATTACCGCGCGAAAACGTGCCTGGACGTCCACCGTTGAAGACGCCTGGCAACGACATGCACGCGGGTGAATCCGAGACTTCGCATATGCTGGTTGCGAGGCCAGACCTCGTCCACATGGACCGCGCTGATAGCGAATCCGGCGCCGATCTGGCGCGCCTGCAGTTGCCGGAGAGTGTGTACACAGGAATCTGGTGGTATGCGAGGTTTCCCGAGCACTATTCCGGCGTAGGAGCGGCGGCTACCAAGCAACTGGGCGAGTTCGACCACAAGACGTGGTCAACCCAGATCGCAGAGGCCATCAAGGCGGTGAAGGCCGACACCCAGGCGCTCCAGCTGCAGAACGACTTCTTCGAAAAGACGACCCACCCGCTGGATACGAAGCAATAGCTGTGTTTCGTCACAATCCGAATGTGCGGTTGCGCGGGCTTTGGTAGATTGGCCGAGCAATGAAAGCAACCACCTGCTTACTTGTGACTCTTGGGGTGTGCTGCGCCTCCCCGCTCGCGGCGGGCCAGGCACCCGTGTCGGATGGCTGGGCTACTTCTGATGCCGCGTCGGCGGGAGTCGACAAGACCGCGCTGGCACGGCTGGAGCAGGCCATCGCCTCCGGCCAGTTCAAAAAGATCACCAGCGTCGCGGTAGCACGACACGGAAAGCTGGTTTACGAAAAGTACTTCGACGGTGACGCCTCCACCCTGCGCGACACCCGCTCCGCCACCAAGACCATCACCGGCATGCTCGCCGGCATTGCCATCGAGCAGAAGAAGCTGGCTGGCTTGGATGCCAAGATTTTTCCCTACTTTCCCGAGAAGCAGCCGGTCGCCAATCCCGATCTGCGCAAAGACGCGATCACCGTGGAGGACGTGCTCACCATGACCTCGCTGCTCGAGTGCGACGACTGGAACGAATACTCGCGCGGCAACGAAGAACGCATGTACCTCATCGAGGACTGGGTCAAGTTCTACCTCGACTTGCCGGTGAAAGGATTTCCGCCGTGGACACAGAAACCCCAGGATTCGCCCTTTGGCCGCAGCTTCAGCTACTGCACTGCCGGCGTCACCACGCTCGGCGGCGTAATTGAGAAAGCGATGAAGACGCCCCTTGCTGACTTTGCGGCTGCCAACTTATTTGCGCCGCTCGGGATTCAGCAGGCGCAATGGGCCTACGCCCCGCTCGGCCTCGCCATGGGCGGTGGCGGCCTGAAGTTGCGCAGCCGCGACCTGCTCAAGCTCGGTCAGCTTTATCTCAATCACGGCGCGTGGAACGGGAAACAGATTATCTCGGAATCCTGGGTCCAGAAATCGACGACGCCGCACGCGCAGATCGACGACGTCACCAACTACGGTTATCTCTGGTGGCTGAAGGCGTTCAAGGCCGGCACACATTCCTATGCCGCCTACTTTATGTCGGGGAATGGCGGAAACAAGATCGCGGTATTTCCCGAGCTCGACATGGTCGTCGTTCTGACCAGCACGAATTACAACACCAAAGGCATGCATGAGCAGACGGAACGGCTGCTGACGGATTTCATCTTGCCCAAGCAATAGGTCGCCGCGCGCCCTTCGACTCGGCGACCTCGCTCAGCGGATCGGGGCTCGGGTCGAACGCCGCAAACGCCTCAACTTGCCCTGCGCGCGTTCGCCGTTTATCGTACCCGTGCACTCTATGGCGAAGAAGAAGCACGCGAAGAAGCCGCAACCGAAAGCCCGGAAACCTAAACCGGCATCCCTAGCCAAGCAGGCGAGACCGGGCGTTTCCGCTCCACCGTCGTTTCGTACCTACAACATTCCCGACCTGCGGCTGGAGCACCCGAAGTTCCGCGTGTACCAGTCGAGCGAAGGCTCCAACGTTGCCTATCGGATTGCAGGCGACCTCAGCGCCGCGCCGCCGCCCATCCGCGACTCCAAGTACCTCACGCGGGAGCAGTGCGTCTCCATCTATCGCTGGATGCTGCTCAACCGCTCGATGGAGACCGCGCTCGAGAACCTCTACAAGCAGGGCAAGGTAGTCGGCGGAGTTTATTTTGGCCTGGGCCAGGAGGGTTGTTCGTGCGCATCAGCGTTTGCTCTCGGCCCTGAGGACTGGCTTGGGCCGATGATCCGCAACCAGGGATCGCTGTTGGTGCGCGGATTCAGCCCGCGCGACATCATGCGGCAATACATGGCCAAGGCCGACTCGCCGACTTTCGGCCGGGATGCGTCGTCGCACTTCGGAGACTGGGCTTGCCGCCACGTGTGCGCTCCGATCTCGATGCTCGGTGAGTTGATTGGCATCATGGCAGGCGTCTGCCTCGGCGCACGCCTGCAGGGCAAGAATGTTGTCGGGCTCACCTACATCGGCGACGGTGGGCAATCGACCGGCGTCACGTATGAGAGCTTGAACTTCGCAGCAGTACAGAAGCTCGGCCTGGTGTTGATCGTCGAGAACAATTTGTGGGGATATTCCACTCCTAGCGACATGCAGTTCTGCGTGAAAGACCTGGCGGAACGTGCCATTGGCTATGGAATTCCAGGCATCATCGTTGACGGCACCGACCCCTGCCAGGTGTATGACGCTGCGCACGAGGCTTGCGAGCGAGCGCGGCTGGGCGGGGGCCCAACGCTCATCGAAGCGAAGATGATGCGCATGAAAGGACATGCCATCCACGACGCGGCGCAGTATGTGCCCGCCAAGCTATTCGAGTACTGGCGGGCCCGTGATCCCATCGCACGCTTCGAGAACTACCTGGTCAATGTGAGGCATTGGCTCAGCGCCGACGAAAATCATGCGCTGATCGAGGGCGTTGAGCTCGAACTCGAAGCCGACCGCGAGGCGGCGGTCGCCTCGCCTATGCCCGATCCCGAGACCGACAAGTCGCATCAGGGCGTGTATTGCGACGCGGCGTGCCACGATATTAAGCCGGTCTACGGTGCAGTGAAGGTGGCGGCGCGGACGCCCGCATCAGTCGCTCGCAAGTCGGTTGAGGCTCCCGTGCACTTGAAGTGACCGGTTCCGGATGGCTCCCTTCTCATGGCAGTCGAGTAAAACTGCCGCAGCACGGGTTTCACGTTCTGGCGATGAAATTTCTTCTGGTACCTGCACTTGCCGTCGGACTTGCTGCCACCGCGCTGGCCGGCTTCCCCTTCAAGAAGAAGCCGGAATACGTCAGCCGCAAACCCGATGAGGTGGCGCACATCTTGCAAAACGGAACTCCGGTAGAACGCAACAATTTGGCCCTGGAGCTGGGGATCTTTGCGCCCAATCCGTCAAAGCCCGGCGCCGACTCGAACTCCCCGTGCGTGAGCTTTCATCACGTCGAGGCCCGCCCGGTGAAGCTGCGTGCTGGAGGAGAGAACGTGGTTCTGCTGGCTGATTCCAGAGAGTGCGACTCGCTCTACCTAGCTGTGTTCGACAAGGCTCCAAAATCGGAATGGCGGCACGTGGGGACCCTGCGTCTGCTTGCGAGCGCGCCACGTCCCCAGGTCAGTTTCGCCGAACTAATCCGGCCGGGCGTTTCGGAGATCCTGGTGCATAAAGAGACTACTCGCGACGGCGGCGCCGTCCAGCAGCAGGACTTCGTCGTACTTAAGCTCATTGGCGATCGCCTCGAAGTCATCATGGACGCAACGGAGCACAGCGACATCACACTCACTAACCGCAATGCGAGCGAAGCGGACAACTTGACCCAGACGCAAACCTCGACATTTGACCTGCTCAAGGCTTCGCCTAATTCGACGGCGACCTATCGCGTTCTGGAAAGGGAAGTCATCACCGATAACAAGACCGCCATCACTCGTTATCGCGTGTGGACATGGGACCCCGAGCTGGAGCGCTTCCGTCCGGCGCCATTCGACGGCGGTGAGGCCCGGCCGGCGCCGCCTCCAGCCCAGAAACCTCCGGCGAAGACGCCCGCCCCAACCCAACCCACGGGCGACAAGTCGGCGCCCGATCTAGCCAGCCGGAGTCCAAATAACTTGCTTCTCCCGCTACAATCGTGAACCGGAGACGCATGGAACAAACCGGCATGGCAACCGTTACCTACCTCGAGGCAATCCGACAGGGCATCTGGGAAGAGATGGAGCGCGATCCCGCTGTCTTCTGTATCGGCGAAGACATCGGCATCTATGGCGGCGCCTTCAAAGTCACCGACGGCTTGATCGACCGCTTCGGGCCTAAGCGGGTGATCGACACCCCTATCTCCGAGATGGCCATCGTGAACGCCAGCTTCGGTGCTGCGCTCACGGGTATGCGTCCGGTGGCCGAGTTTCAGTTCATGGACTTCATCAGTTGCGCGTTCAACCAGATTGTCAATTTGCTGGCCAAGGCGCATTTTCGCTGGGGAGCGCCGGTGCCGGTGGTCTTGCGGGGACCCTCGGGCGGCGGCGTTCATGGCGGGCCCTTCCACTCGCAAAATCCCGAGACCTTCTTCGCGCATGCGCCCGGGTTAAAAGTCATATGTCCGGCTACCTCCTATGACGCCAAGGGACTGATCAAGTCTGCCATCCGCGACAACAATCCCGTGCTCTTCTTCGAGCACAAGTTCCTCTATCGTCGGATTAAAGAGGAGCTACCGGCCAACGACTATACTGTGCCCATCGGCAAAGCGCGTGTGGTGCGCCCCGGCGGCGACGTCAGCGTGATTACTTATGCGGCGATGGTCTATGTTGCGCTCGAAGCTGCGGAAATCCTGGCGAAAGAAGGTATTGCGCTGGAGGTCGTCGATCTTCGCACAGTCTTGCCGCTAGATCGCGACGCCATCCGTGAGACCGTGGAGAAGACGAACCGCGTCATCGTCCTGCACGAAGACACGAAGACTGGTGGTATCGCCGGCGAGGTGGCGGCCATCATTAATGAAGAGTGCTTTGACGCGCTCGACGCTCCCATCGCACGCATAGCATCGGCTGATACGCCTGTGCCGTTCTCTCCGCCGCTGGAAGAAGCATTCTTACCCAAGGTTGAGGATGTTGTGCGCGAGGCGCGGCGGCTTAGACGCTACTAGCTTAGTTGGTCATGATCCATGGCGCCTAAGCGGATCATGAAAACCTGGACAACCATTCAACCTCGATTCTCTACCATTCGCTAATCGTTTTCGAGGGAGCTCTAGCTAAGTGCGGTTCAGGCCAGCTTGGAACCAGAAGCCACAAGCAAAATTGCTACCCTCTTAACAGTGGCTGCGGAGTCGTGATCTAATCTTGAATTCGACTCAACCCAACACCCTTCGCTTGAAGGAGATGTATGCGCGGATTTCTTCTAGGTGTAATTTTGACGCTCATCGTGGTTTTTGCCGGCGCCTACTGGTGGGTCTACACCGGTCACGTCGACACGCGTGCCGTCCCTATCGGACCCACCACCTTTGAGCGCCGTACCGCGAACCATTCCCTGGATGAGTGGGTTGACGCCCACGCACCCAAGCAGGACAACCCCTTCAAGCCGACCATGGACAACATCATGGATGGCTCCATGGTGTATGACAAACACTGCGCCCTATGCCATGGCAGCCTGAAAGAGCCCATCTCTCCGATGAGAACCAAGTTCTATCCGCCCGTGCCTCAGCTCGTGAACCGCACACCCGACGACCCCGACGCGAACCTCTTCTATGTCACCAAATATGGCGTCAAAATGACGGCGATGCCGGGCTGGGACGGCCTGCTCTCCGACGACGACATCTGGAAGGCCGTACTGTTTATTAAGAACTCGAACCAGATGAAAGACGCACCGGCACAGCCAGCGGCGCAATAACACAGTAAACTGTCGAGCTTTATGCGTAATTGAGGGTCAAGAGCGGCCGGTCTGGCTGCTAGCTGTTCGGCTTGACGTAGGTCACTTTGCCGCTGGTCTTCAGCTTGAAGACGTCGTTGTTGATCTTCTCGTTCAGCTTGATGTTGCTGTACTTCGCCAGGCGGTAGTCGCCCGAGCGTTCGTTGAACAGTTGCTGCACGCTCACGCCGCGGGCCATGTCGATCCAGAGCGTAATCGTCTGGAACATGTTCGACACCTTCTGCGATTTCGGCGTGAGCTCGAGCTTGCCGGTATTGATGCCCTGCACTTGTTCCATCCCGGCGTACTTCACGTCGAATGACTTGGTGAGGTCGTGACCCCGACCTCCAAATCCCAGCACCAGGAAGGTCTCGAAGTCAGCTTTATTCTTGCCGGCGTTGTACTCAGTCACCTGGGCGGCCTTTGGCAAATAGACGCTCAGCATACCGCCATTGAACAACACATACTTTTTCTCCGGATCAGTGATGTTAGCGGCCATCTGTACGTCATCGCTCTGGCGGCGAAAGAACATCGTGCCCTTTTGAATGTCGTGCTCATCAACCACCTTCTGGTACTGGTCCCAGACAAAATCGGTTTGCGCGGTGTGAAAGCTCGCGGCGGCTTTGTCCATGGCGTTGAGCACGGCTTCCAGGTTCTGGGCGCCAGCGAACGTCGTCGAAAGCAGCATGACAAACGCTAGGGCAATGATTAACCTTCTCGCCATTCCTTCCTCGGTGCGCTGCCAGTTGTTAGCGGTGTCCCCAAACCTTGTAGGCAATGATCTTGCGCTTATCGTCGCGCACCACCTCATAGCGGTCGATACGAATCTCGCCGGCGACCGGCTCGATCGCGCGTAACAGCTCGTCGCGGACTTCGTCATCACTGCCAGGTTGAATGGTTCGGGCGTTCACGGTATAGAGAAAGCCTGTTCCCGCGGACTTAACGACTAATTCGGTTTGATTCGGTGAGCGCTCTCTAGGTTTGTCGCGGAAATTGATCCAAAGTGGGGCCAGGAAGATGAAGGCGAGAATCAGCGTGACCATGACATCGTAATGAACACTGCCGCGGGGATACATCCACCAGATGTAGCCCTTGATGGTTTGGCCGACCTTGCCCATGGCTGCCTCAAGTGTAGAGAGCCGCGCCTCCAGGCGCAAGAAACCTCCGGTCACTAGGTCCGCAGTTCGACCACAGTGGCGCCGCCTCCGCCTTCGTTCTGCGGCGGCTCGGCCACGCTCGCGACATGCGGATGGTTCTGCAAAAACTGCCGCAATGCCTTGCGAAGGATCCCCATGCCGCTGCCGTGCACGATGCGCACGCGCATGGCACCGGCCAGGAATGCCCGGTCGACGAACTTTTCGACGGCAGCTGTGGCTTCCTCCACATTTTGCCCGATGACGTTGATCTCCGTCGCAACGCTGTCGTTCTCCGCCGAGAGCGATACCCCGATACCACGCGACCGCGCCGCCGCAACCGGGTTGGCTCCAGCGCTCACTACGACGCTGGCTACGTCGTCGCGTGGAACCTTCATCTTCATGGGTCCGACGGCAACTTCGAAGGAGTCGTCATCGAGATGGCGCAGCACTTTGGCGTCGCGGCCCAGAGAACGCAGTCGAACGGTATCGCCGATCGCAACGTTTTCGACCACGTGGGGCTGCGCGTGCCTGTCGCCGGCATCGGAACCGGTGCTGTGTGCCACCACGGTCGAGTCGAATTGCTCGCGGAACTCGCGGCGCAGCTTGGCGATACGGCGCTCCGCGTCCTTGGAGAGCTTCAGCGCCTGCGCCCGGTCCTGCACCGCGCTGACGGCTTCGCGCATCTGGTATTGAAAGCTGTGGAGCAGGCTGTCGAGCTTCTTCTCCGCCTCTCGAACTTTCTCGCGCTCTTCTTTCTTGCCTTCCAGCGCCAGGCGCTTCCGCTCGCGAGCTACCTCCTGTTCACGTGTCTGCAAGGTCGCCCGCTCGTTGTCCATCATTCGCAGTTGGGTATGCAGACGATCGAGAAAACGCGAGACATCCTGCTTCTGCGAGGTCAGCTTTTCGCGGGCCTCGGAAACGATCTGCGCATTCAAGCCGAGCTGCTGTGCAATGTTGATGCCGGCTGAAGCTCCAGGAACTCCCAGACGCAACTCATACGTCGGAGCCAGTGTGTGTTCGTCGAAGCCCACCGCCGCATTTTGTACGCCTTCGGTGTTCGCGGCATACACCTTGAGTAGGGTGTGGTGCGTCGACACGATGCTTACAGATCCCGCGCGGCGAAAGAAGTTAGCAATCGATACAGCCAGTGCGGCGCCCTCCTCGGGATCGGTGGCGGAGCCTAGTTCGTCAAGCAGCACCAGCGAATCGCCGGTCGCATGATGTGAGATGAAGTCGATGTTGGTGACGTGCGCGGAGAACGTGGAGCGGTTCTGCTCGATGGACTGGTAATCGCCGATATCAGCAAACACGCCATCGAAGATCGGCAGCTCAGCGCGTTCAGCGGGAAGGGGAATTCCTGATTGTGCCATCAATGCCAGGAGGCCGATGGTCTTCAATGCGACTGTCTTGCCCCCCGTGTTAGGTCCACTGATGATCAGCTGGCGATGGTGGCTATCGAGCTCGACGGAAAGCGGGACCACCCTCGCGCCCCTCGGCCTCAGCGTGCGTTCCAGCAGCGGGTGTCGCGCATTGCGCAATACCAGAGTGTCGCCGGCTTCTTGTGCGGCGTCGCCCTCGGCCCCGAGGAACTTCACCGCCACGCAGTCGTAGTCCTCGGCAAAGCGCGCCTTGGCAAATTGCAGCTCCAACTCGCTTAGCACGATGACGGCAGACTCGAGGGCGTCGGCCTGCTCGCCGATCTTGCCAGTCATCTCCAGCAATATGCGACGGATCTCGGCCTGCTCGTCATCGCGCAGGCGCACCAGCTCGTTATTTTGCTCGATGGTCTCCAGCGGCTCGATGAAGACCGTTTGGCCGCTCGATGAGGCTCCGTGAGCGACGCCCTGCACGCGCCGGCGCTGCTCGACTCTGACCGGAATGACAAAGCGCTCGCCGCGAATCGTGACCAGCTCGTCCTGCATCGCGCCGCCGTCCGACAGACGCTTGAGATACAACCGGAGCGACTCCTGGATGGTACGCCGCTGTCGCTCGATTTCGCGGCGAATGCGTGTCAGCTCGGGCGAAGCGCGTTCGTCGAGCGTTCCGTCGGGCAGAATCTTGTGGCGGAAGAAGCGGAGCAGCGGCGTGAAATCCGCTATGCCCTGCGACAGCTCGCTCACCGCGTCCCAGCTGCCTTCGATTGCTACGGGTGGATGTGACACAATCTCCCGCCACTCGGCCGCGCGGTCAGCCAGTAGCAGCAGGTCGCGCACTTCGCTGAGTTCCAGCGCGGCACCCTGGATGCGCGATTTGTGGATTAGGTCCGTTACGTCGAGCAATCCGCTGAAATCGAACCGGCCCCCGTTTCGCAGATATCCGCGTAGCTCCTCGCTGAGCCGTTGCTGCCGCTCGATCCATCGCCGGTCGCGCGAAGGTGCAAGTGCCGCAATGCGGCTGCGACCGAGCGGCGACGCAGCATAGACAAGTAACAGTTCGCACAGATGGTCGAATTCGAGGAGGCGTTCGCTGGCGTACGGGATGGGCTCAGGAATACTCATTGCGACGACAACTTATCGTACAGCAGTAGAACGACGCCGCGATGACGACGCAGTTTTACCGTGCATTCGTAAGAGCCGCAGTGCGAGGCTACCGCTGGTCGAGACCTGCGCGTACACTGTTGCGGTAGCCAGCAGAGGAAACCATGCCATCTAATAATCAGAATCAATCTGATGCTCTCGTCTTCTTTGGCGCCACCGGCGACCTCGCACACAAGAAAGTCTTTCCCTCATTGCAGGCCATGATCAAGCACGGCTATTTGAATGTGCCGGTCATCGGCGTCGCCAAGTCCGGCTGGACGATCGAGCAACTGCGCGAGCGCGCTCGCGACGGTATCACCAAATTTGGCGGCGGCGTGGACGAGGCGGCTTTTAAGAAGCTTTGCGATCTGCTGATCTATATCGACGGCGACTACAACGACGACAACACCTATGGCCAACTAAAAGCGCAGCTGAGTACCGCGCAAGCGCCCACGCACTACCTGGCGATTCCCCCCACCTTGTTCCCGGTTGTCGTGACGGGACTCGGCAAATCGAGCTGTGCCAAGAACGCGCGCGTGGTGATCGAGAAGCCGTTCGGACGCGATCTTGTCTCGGCGCGTCAGCTGAACGAGGTTCTCCATCAGGAATTCCCCGAAGACCGCATCTTCCGCATCGACCACTATCTCGGCAAAGAAGCGGTCGAGAACGTACTGATCTTCCGCTTCGCCAACAGCTTCCTGGAGCCGATCTGGAACCGCAACTACATCCAAAGTGTGCAGATCACGATGGCCGAGGCATTTGGCGTCGAAGGGCGCGGGAAGTTCTATGAGCAAGCGGGCGCGATCCGCGACGTAGTGCAGAACCACCTGCTCGAAGTGGTGTCGTATTTGGCGATGGAGCCGCCCACCACGATGTATCCGGATTCGGTGCGCGACGAGCAGGTTAAAGTGTTCAAGACTATTCCGCCGCTCAACCCGGCGAACATCGTGCGCGGACAATTCCACGGCTATCGCGACGAGCCCGGTGTCGATCCACACTCGGATGTCGAGACGTTCGCGGCGGTCAAGCTGGAAGTGGATTCGTGGCGGTGGTCAGGTGTGCCGTTCCTCATCCGCGCGGGCAAGAAGATGCCGATCACGGCAACCGAGGTATTCGTGAAGCTGCGAAAGCCTCCGCTGAGCAAGAGCGGCTACGAAGGTCGTAATTACTACCGCTTCCGCCTCGGACCAGATATCGAGCTGAGCCTTGGTGCACGCGTGAAGCAGCCCGGACCACTGATGGCACCCATGCCGGTCGAACTCTCGGCCGTAAAGTACGGCACCGCGGACGAGATGGAAGCCTACGAGCGGCTGCTGACCGACGCAATGAAAGGTGACCAACTGCTTTTTGTGCGTCAGGACGCCGTTGAGGCTGCATGGGCGATTGTCGACCCCATCCTCGGCGATTGCTGCCCGGTGGAGAACTACCAGTCTGGCAGCTGGGGACCGCCGGATTCACGGGAGTTGGCAGCC
>Ga0306921_10001294_pt1 | contig 24148 bp, 20 predicted proteins | sample sta12Cox44000080_FD_203760 | JGI IMG/M metagenome (GOLD analysis project Ga0306921, IMG submission 203760) | Lab enrichment of tropical soil microbial communities from Luquillo Experimental Forest, Puerto Rico - statoxic.12C.oxic.44.000.080 (v2)... | ecosystem: Environmental > Terrestrial >...
GGAGCAGGAGCTTCTTCTCGGCGGCGCTGGTCATTCCGGCAACCTCTCCTTCTCCCCGCATTCTTTTGCGACTTCGTTCAGCTTATTCAGAGCTGCCTCGAAATCGAAGCTCTTCACCGCAGTTCCCAATTGCTCCAACCGTGACCTGTCCACCACGTCCTTCAGCAGCTCGGCCAGCTCTGTATAAGCCTCGCAGGCATCCGCGTCGCTTGCTTCGAGCAACCCTTTTAAGCGGGCCGTGGCCATCGAGGCTTGCACAAAATCTGGCGATGATGTGGCGGGCCGATTCGTCCCGCCCGTTCCATCAACCAACCAAGCCGTCCGAATGGCTCCAATTTGCCGATCCATGGCCGAAGCAAGGTCTTTAAGAAGGCCCTCAACCCCGGTCTGCGACTCGCGGATCGCTTTCTCCAGATTTCCGGCCGAATGGAAGATCGAGCTGATCCCCAGGTTTCCGGCGGCACCCTTTAAGGAATGTGCGAGGCGTTCCGCTTGATTGCGATCTCCTTGCTTAAGGGCTTCTGCGATTCGGTTTCCAACCGACTCCTGTTTGGCGACGAACTGATTCAACAAATCGTGGTACAAGCGCTTGTTTCCTCGAAGGCGTTGCAAGCCACTGGCTACGTCTATACCCTCAATCTCGGGAACGGCAAGATCGCTTCCTTCATTCATGCCCCTGGTCCGCCCGGCTTCCCGTGCTCTGGTCCAACGGGCAAGGGTGGCGAAGAATGTTCCGGGATCAATGGGTTTCGCAATGTGGTCGTTCATTCCCGCTTCCAGGCAGCGCTGCACCTCCTCGGCCATGGCATGAGCTGTCATCGCAATGATAGGAAGGTGCTGGAGACCGGTTTCGGCTCGCAGGAGCCTGGTTGCGGTCAAGCCGTCCATTTCGGGCATCTGCAGATCCATGAGCACGACGTCGAAAGGAGGCGGCTGGGTGCCTTGCGTGAGGAGCTTGACTGCTTCAACCCCGTGATTCGCAATGGTCACATTCGCTCCTTCACTCTCTAACAATTCCCTTGCCACCTGCTGGTTCACCTCGTTGTCTTCAACAAGCAATACACGGGTGCCGTTGATCTTGGGCATTTCGTGCTCTCGTTTTGTCCCCAACGGCATCACTTTCTCTTCCGCGGCGATGCCGAAGAGATTCATCAACATGTCGAGGAGAACGGAGGGCGTAATCGGCTTTTGCAGAAAGCCTTCGATTTCTGTTTCCTGAGGCTGCAGGCGAATGTCTTCCCGGCCGAACCCCGTGATCATCAATATTTTGGGAACGTTCTGCAGGTTACCTCGCTGTTTGACCTTTCGGCTGGTCTCCACCCCGTCCAAGCCAGGCATCTGCCAATCCATTAGAACCAGTCGATAGGGGTCGTGCGCATCGGCTTGTGTCAGCTCGCGCAAAGCATCGCCGCCGGATGTAACGCAATCGACTCTCAACGCAAACTGTCTCAGCATGTCCGTCAGGATTTCACAAGCCACCTTGTTGTCATCCACCACCAAGACCCGGATGCCTGCCAACGCGGCTGGCACGCTTTTCTTGCGCTTCTCGGCTAATCCCAGGCCAAACCACGCCGTGAAGCAAAAGGTGCTACCGCGGCCGCGCTCGCTCTCGGCCCAGATGTTGCCTTCCATCATCTCCACGAGACGTTTCGAGATGGAAAGGCCAAGGCCCGTGCCGCCGTACTTTCGAGTGGTGGAGCTGTCGGCCTGACTGAAAGCCTGGAAGAGGCGCGCGGTCTGTTCAGGCGTCATCCCGATGCCACTGTCGCGCACCGTAAACTTCAGTTTGACACGGTCCGACACCCTCTCTTCGAGTCCGACCGTGACGACAATTTCGCCTCGTTCCGTAAATTTCACTGCGTTATTCACTAGGTTGATCAAAATTTGGCCGAGGCGGAGAGGATCGCCGACAAGCACAGGCGCCAGGTCCTGCTGAGCGGCGACGAGGAACTCGAGATTTTTCTCGTGAGCCTTCTGGCTCACCACCCCGGAGAGATTATCGAGGACATTCTCGAGGCGGAATTCGGTCTGCTCCATGGCGAGCTTGCCTGCCTCGATTTTCGAAAAGTCGAGGATGTCGTTGATGATGCCTAATAGGGTGTCCGCAGCGGCCTTAGCTTTTGTCAAGTAATCGCGCTGCCTTGGCGTTAAATCCGTCTTCAAGGCGAGATGCGTCATTCCGAGCACCGCGTTCATCGGCGTCCGGATCTCGTGACTCATATTGGCGAGGAAATCAGACTTCGCCTTCGTGGCCGTTTCGGCTGCTTCCTTGGCACTGAGCCACTCCGCCTCCAGTCGCTTGAACTCTGTAATATCCTGTGACACACCGTACACGTCGGTGGGCTTCCCTGCAGAATCTTGGACCACATGCCCGAGTGCGTGCACCCACATAACGCGGCCGTCGACCGGACGCTTATAGGCAAAAACCGTGTTGTAGGTGTTGGTCTTGCCCTCCACCGCGGCGTTAAACGCAGCTCGCGCGGCCTTGGCCGCCGCCGCATCTCCCTCGCCCGCCTGCGCGAACATTTCATCGACCCGATAACGATAATCCGGCCGCGGGATGTCGCCGAAGACTGCGACCCTGCGTGGAGAAGAGTTATACATTCCTGAGCCGTCGAGCGGGACGTGCCAGTAACCGGCCTTTGTGAGTTCAAGTGCGGTCTCCGCGAGGAAGTTGGCGCGCCTGAGTTCTTCGTCTCGCTTGTGAAGAAGATCTTCCGCAGCCTTGCGCTCGGTGATGTCGGATACGGTGACGACAGCTCCCGTGACTTTTCCGTCTTCAACAATCGGAAACGAGGAGTATTCGACAGGGATGGGAGCCCCGTCGCGCCGCCATATGACTTCCGCGTCCACGCGGCAACCTTCGCCCTTGCGGAACGCGCGGTAGATCGGGCATTCATCCACCGGGTAGGGCGAGCCGTCAGGCTTATGATGATGCACCAGCTCATGCATATTCCGTCCTAAAACCTCTTCGGGTGTGTAACCCATCAGTTCGCAGGCGGCTCGATTGATCAACAAGCAATTGCCTTGCAAATCGATGCCGAAAATACCCTGCCCGGTGGATTCCAAGATCAATTGCACCTGCTGCATGGCTCGATTGCGAGCTTCCTCGGCGAGCTTGCGTTCGGTGATGTCTTCCGACAGATTCAAAACGTAGCGGGGCTTCCCGGCGCCGTCCCGGATGACTGAAAACCTTCCATTCGCAATGACCAAACGACCGTCGCGTCGCACGAATCTCTGCTCCCATGCGTCACTGTCCCGTTCACCGGCAACGAGTTGTGCATATCTCCTTGCTCCAGAATGAAGTTCCTCCGGGTGCACGATCACATCCCACTTGGCCAGCGAACTCAAATCCTCACGGGTGCAACCGAGCATCTCGTGCAATGCGTTGTTCGTGTGAAGCTCTCCCATCGCCACGTCTAAAATGCTGATTCCGATCTGGGCGTTCTCGAAGACGGAACGGAAAAGCTGCTCGCTGGCCTGCAAAGCCTCCTTCGCACGCGTACGCTCCGTGATGTCCTCCGTTAGACCCACAATGCACTGGGGCTTTCCGGCCGTATCCCGAAGCAGTTGAAACTTCCCGTTCCCCAGGACAATGCGGCCGTCTCGGCGAATGAAGCGTTGTTGGTATTCATCCGTTTCGCGCTTGCCCTCCACCAGTTCCGCGTATCGCCTTCCGCAGGCGTCGCGATCCTCCTTCGGGACAATGGCGTCCCATTGGTCTAGCCGGCTCAGCTCTTCTCCGGTGTAGTCCAGCATTTCGTGAAGGGCACGGTTCGAAAAATGTTCATTGGTATCAATTTTATAGACGCCGATCCCGACTTGTGTTCCCTCGAAAATCGAACGGAAGAGTTGCTCCCTCTCCCGCAGTTTCTCCTCGGCCTGTTTTTTCTCCGTGATGTCTTCTGTTAGCGAGGCCACGTACTGCGGCTTTCCGTCGGTGCCCCTGATCACCGAGAATCGCGCATTCGAGACAACGATGCGCCCATCCCGTCGAACGAAACGCTGCTCCCATTCGTCTTTTTCACGCTTTCCCTGAACGAGTTGCGCATATCGCTCGGCGCCGGCGACGCGTTCCTCCGGGTGAATGATCTCGTCCCATTTCTCCAGCCGACTCAGTTCTTCCTCGGAATAACCCAACATCTCCTGGAACGAGCGGTTCGTGAAAATCGCCTGGCCGTCGATATTGAAGAAACTGATCCCGATCTGGCTGTTCCCGAAGATCGAACGGAAGAGCCGCTCGTTCGACTGCAGGGCTTCCTTCGCACGCTTACGTTCGGTGATGTCCGAGACCGTCACGACGGCGCCTTTGATGACTCCTTCTTCCAGCACCGGAAACGAAGAATACTCGACCGGGACCGCGGTACCGTCGCGGCGCCACAATACCTCCTCCTCCAGGCGGCAACCCTTCCCGCTCCTCACCGCTTCGTAAACGGGGCATTCCTCCACCGGGTAAGGCGAACCATCCGCCTTGTGGTGATGCACTAGTTCATGCATGTTACGACCCAGGACTTGCTCGGGCCGGTAGCCGATCATTTCGCAGGTCGCTCGATTGAGGAACGTGCAGTTTCCGTCTAGGTCGAGGCCATAAACGCCTTGGCCCGTGGAATCAAGGAGAAGTTGCATTTGTTTGGTGAGGCGGGTTCTCTCCTCCTCGGCGAGTCTGCGTTCGGTAATGTCTTCATTCAACGTAACGACGTATCCGGGTTTTCCCTCGGCATCCCGGATTAACTTGGACCTTCCTTTCGTGATGACCATACGGCCGTCGCGCCGGATAAATCGCTGCTCCCATTCGTCTTTCTCTCTCTTCCCCTGGGTGAGATCGGCGTATCGCCTTGCGCCGGAAGCACGCTCGTCGGGGTGAACAATCTCGTCCCATTGCTCGACTCGACGGAGGTCCGCTTCGCTGTAGCCCAGCATCTCTTCCACCGCGCGGTTGCAGAAGTGCTCTCCGGTCTGAATGTTTAGGATTCCGATCGCTATCTGGGCATTCTCGAAGATCCACCGGAAGAACTCATCGGACCCCGGCGAAAATTTATTGGCGTTGTCGCTCACGGTCTGTCTCCCCGCCCTTGTCGTTCCGGCTCGTCCTGACTTAGTTGGAAAGTGAGGTATCCGGCTCTCTAATCAAAGCTACGAAGCGCCGAGGGCTCGTCCGCGTACACCTGAAATACCTTGGAAAGTTGGGTGAGTTCCAGCATGTCGCAGACCTTCTTGGGCGGGTTCAACAATTTTACGCGACCTTCGATGCGCCTGATCTCAGTATAGGCCGCAACGAGTTCGCCAACCCCAGCGCTGTCAATCGAGGCCACATCGCGGAAATTAAGAATGATTTTGCTTTGCCGCTTGCTAATTAACTCCCGGATTGCGTTGCGGAGGACTGCACTCGATTCCCCAAGCATGAACATACCGCTGAGGTCGACAATCGTGACCGGGCCAATCTCCCGGAAGCTGGCCTTGGACGACGGCATGTGAATTCCTTTGCCTGTTGGAGCCTTGGGCGCCTGCTAACACTAAGTTCTTCATTTCAGAAAAGCAATACTAGAACCCGAAAGGATCAATGGGACGCAGCCCGTAACCTTCCGTTCAGATAAGATAACTCTGTGCCTCGGGGGCGCCGTAACTGTCGCACTTGACAGGTAGTTTCCGGGGCTAGGCACCGTTTTCACCAACAAGTCTGGCCAGCGGGCGTACCAGCGGCCATTCGGACGACGAGGAGAATTCCCCATCCAACGGCAGGTCACACGAATCCGATGAACCGTCCTGCCGCCACAACACCAAGCCACAACAAGATCGACACGAAACCTGAGACCCTTGCGCTCATGGGCAAGACAGTGCCGTCATCCCACGTCGCCACATTTCGATAAACGAACTTGTGAAAAAACAGCGCGTGAAGTCCCGCAAAAGCTATCAATAACATCTTCAGCCGAAACGCGGGATTCGTGTAGACCTTAACCGCTTCCGACAGGAACAGCATCACCCCCGTGGCCAGCTGCACCGCAAATCCGGCCCAGGTCCACGGCAGCAGCCGCCGTGCCAGCGCTGAGACGCGCTCTTGCCGCATCATCCACCCGAGCAGGCGCAAATCAAAAACGCTGATCGTCCCTACCAGCACGGCCATCCCAAGCAAATGCACGGTCTCGACGGCAGGAAACAGCCAAAGTGATTCCCGAACGCTGGAGCCCAGCCAAGTCTGCTCCAGCCATTTGCAGATTGCCAGCATGTCGGGCGTTTCTATGGAGCCCCCAGTAGGGTTTGACCGTTCGGAAGCTCAATCTTTCCTAAAGACATATAAGGCGAGCCATCCTTGGCTCGAAAGCCTTGAACCGTCACCTTGTCTCCTGGCTTCACGGTGTCCGGGCTCCATCCACCGAACCGGGTCAACATGCCCAGGCTTCCCATCTCCAGCTTCCAGTTTGCGACCTTGCCGTTTTCGTCCGTCAGGTCGGCATAAATATAGGCGTGCGGGTTGATCCATTCGAATTTCGTGACCGTCCCCTGCATCCGCACGGTGTGCTTTGTATCAAACGCTGCCAGCCCATGATGTGCCCAAAGTGAAGGCACGCCGAGCAAAAGTGTCGCCACGAGAGCCGCTTCCATGCTGCGTCTCAACATCGTTCTCGACGGGGTTCGACGAGCGTTTCTCTTGAACTTCATAACTGGCATCCTCATTTCGGGCCGAAATCTACTTGAAATGATAGGTTAACACGCGCTCGGACCAACCAAAGCGCACGCCAGCTTTATTTGCTCCCCAAGGGTCACCTTCGGGGTGATTACCTGACTTGGTGCGTCACGCGCCGATGGCTTAATCGTGCTGGCGGGTGATTTTTTCGCCGACGGCCACCGAAGGGCCTGCGATCCGGATGACGAGTCCGGCAGATTGTTAGAAGCACTGGCAGCCAAGATCGAACTAGCTTGAGCCGGCAACCTGGGCACGCGTCATCTTCGCCAGCAGTTCGGCTCTGGAGATCTGGAGGAAATCTGACGCGTCAGCACGGTGAAACACATCAATTCCGCGTGCGATAAGACCGGTCCAACCGGTTTGGTGACTGGCACCAAGACCCGCGCCGTTATCTCCGTGGAAATACTCATAAAACAAAAGGTGGTCCTTCCAGTGCGGGTCTTCCTGGAACTTGCTTGCCCCGCCGTACACGGGACGCTTGCCCCTTGCATCGCGGAGAAAAATGCTTGTTATCCGGCGCGTAATCTCCTTGGCGATCTCGAATAGCGTCAGGTATTTTCCCGAGCCCTTGGGACACTCCGTCTTGAAGTCGTTCCCGTAGAACTGATACAGATTCAGCAAACTGCGAACCAGCAGAAAATTCACCGGCATCCAGACCGGTCCGCGCCAATTGGAATTGCCGCCGAACATTCCCGTATCGGATTCCGCCGGCAGGTATTGCACCTTGTATTCCTGGCCTCCGAGATCGAATACGAACGGATGCTCCAAGTGATATCGGGAGACGGAGCGAATGCCATAGGGTCCAAAGAACTCGTTTTCGTCGAGCAGGTAAACCAGTATCCGTTCGAGTTTCTCCTTGTTGCAAACCGACAAAAGCCGGCGATTGGCGTAACCGGCGGACTTCCCGTGTAGCGGAGCGATGTGCTCGACGACGTCAGGATGGCGTTTCCGGAAGAGGTCGATTAATTCCAGCATCCGGGGATGGCGCACAACCAGTCCGGGCTCGAACACCGTCGCGGCGCACAGCGGAAGCAAACCCACCATCGAGCGGACCTTCAGCCGCATGGCATCGCCATTTGGCAAACGCAGAACGTCGTAGAAGAACCCATCTTCGGAGTCCCACATCTGGTTGTGCTGGTCACCGATGCGATCCATCGCATAAGTGATCCAGACGAAATGCTCGAGGAAGCGATAGGCGATGTCTTCATACACGGAGTCATATTCCGTGAGAGTAAGGGCTATATCGAACATGTTCTGGCAATAGATGGCCATCCACGCCGTGCCATCCGCCTGGTCGAGGTGTCCCCCTTCTGGCAGAGCCGCACTGCGATCAAACACCCCAATATTGTCCAGGCCTAGGAATCCTCCGGCGAACACGTTCCGTCCCTCTGGATCCTTGCGGTTGACCCACCAGTTGAAATTCAGCATGAGACTTTGAAACGACCGCTCCAGGAAGCGAATATCCGGCCGGCCCAGGTCCCTTTCGATGTTGTAAAGAAACAGCGTCGCCCAGGCATGGACCGGCGGATTCACGTCACTGAAATTCCACTCATAAGCCGGGATCTGCCCGCTCGGATGCGAGTACAGCGTCCGCAACATGAGCAGGAGTTGCTCCTTGGCAAAGTCGAAGTCCACCATGGATATCGCAATGGTATGAAACGCCAGATCCCAAGCGGCGTACCAAGGGTACTCCCACTTGTCGGGCATCGAAATTACGTCGCTGTTCAGCATATGGAACCATTCCATATTGCGCGTGGAGCGATTAAGCGCGCCCATCATCGGATGAGCCTTATGCTCCTCCAGCCAGCGGTCGAGATCGAAATAGTAGTACTGCTTGCCCCACAGCATTCCTGCCAGTCCTTGCCTGTACACGCGACGTTCGTCTTCGCTCAACGAGTGCGGAGCGATCCGCGTATAGAATTCCTCCGCATCCGCAAGACGCGCCGCGAAGACTTCATCAAATTTGTCAAACGGTTCGGCGGGAGGTTTTTCACTCAATCGTAGACGCACCACCTTGCTGCCACCGGCTGGGACTTCCAGGCGGTAATGCGCGGCGGCTTTCGTGCCCGTCCTCGATGGATTCACGGCTTCCCGTTGGCCAGAAACGACGTAGGAGTGAAAAGCGTCCTTCACGTACGGCGAAGAGTTGGCTTGACCCCACAAGCGGCTGGCGTTCGATTCGTTTTCCGTAAACAACAGTTCCGGATTGCCCTCAGAGCTCAGTGTCCTGCTGCCCAGTTTTTCGTGAGAAGCCAGCACCGCTCGGTCGCCAACCTGGCGGAGCGAAGGTTTAGCTGCGTTGCCATCCCACGACCAGGTATTGCGAAACCATAGTGTCGGTAGCAAGTGCAGGTCCGCTTTTTCAGGGCCCCGGTTGTAAACCGTGATCCGAATCAGCATGTCCTCGGGATCCGCTTTGGCATACTCGACAAACACATCGAAATATTGATTGCCATTGAACACACCGGTATCCAGGAGTTCATACTCCATCTCCTGCCGCGACCGCCGCTTGTTTGTTTCGACCAGGTCGCGATAGGGGAACTCCTGCTGCGGGTACTTGTAGAGATACTTCATGTAGGAATGCGTCGGCGTGCTGTCGAGGTAAAAGTAGTATTCCTTGACATCTTCGCCGTGATTGCCTTCGCTGTTGGTCAGGCCGAACAAACGTTCCTTCAGGATCGGGTCTCGGCCGTTCCACAAGGCAAGCGCAAAACACAGTTGCTGGTTATCATCACTGATGCCGGCCAGGCCATCTTCACCCCAACGGTAGGTCCGGGAACGCGACTGATCGTGAGTGAAATAGTTCCACGCATTCCCGTCTTGGCTATAATCTTCTCGAACGGTTCCCCACTGTCTCTCGCTCAGATACGGTCCCCATTTCTTCCACGGGATACCTGCTTCGCGCGCAGCGTTCAGGCGTTTTTGCTCGGCGGTTTCGACGTAATCAAGAGAAGACTTCTGGCTGGCGGGGTTCATTGGTTTTTTTTCCTTCCGTGCGGCTCAGCAACTGAGGAACCTGCGGTTTTTTCGGGCGGGGACAGCGAAGCCTGAGAATAATCCAATGTTGTGCTATCTGACAACAGACAAATGTCTTGAGCTGCGCGCCCAGGCTGCGAAGAGCACGACCTGGGCCGGGGAGCGGCTGGCGTCTTGATTTGGAAACCAGCCCGATACGCGGGCAGCCGGATATGCGCACGTGACCGGATTAGCCAGCCAGGCATCGAAATCGGCAGGCCGCCTCGCTGGCGGCGATTCCTTAGGACGAGGTGATGCAATGACAGGGTATGGCGGAAAAGAACTGGCAGAGGCTTTTCGCACGGTGCGCAAAAACACCATTCAAGTAGCTGAGGACATTCCGGAAACGAAATATAGTTTCGAGGCGGCACCCGAGGTGCGGTCGGTGGGACGAATGCTGACACACATTGCCATTTCCACGCGGATATGGGAGGAGGTACATAAGAAGCGACTGACTTCCCTTGCGGACTTCGATTTCTTTGGGGCAATCGATCGCTTCAAAGCAGAGGAGAGCAAGCCCAGAACCAAGGCTGAAGTCGTTGCGTTACTGCGATCCGAGGGAGGGAATTTCGCGGCCTGGCTAGAAACCCTCACGCCCGAGTTTCTCGCCGAGACCGTGACTGAGCCCGATGGGAAGACTTCCAAGTCTCGCTTCGAAAGGCTTCTGGCCGCAAAAGAGCACGAAATGCACCACAGAGCTCAGCTGATGCTCATTGAGCGGCAACTCGGAATCGTGCCGCACCTGACCCGGCAATTCAACGAGCGCCTCGCACAAATGCGCGCTGCCCGCGCCTGATGGCTTGACCACCAGGCAGTAGATCGCAGGGGACGGCAACTGCCACCGGAATCAGCAGGCGGTCGTACGACCGACAGCCGGCTTACCGAGGAAGGCTTGGAACTCGACTGCAATGCGGGTCGGCAGATCACGAGCCGCTTTCTTGCCCAAGAGGTCGTGGCCGGCGCCGTCCACCTCAAAAAGTGCGTGTTGCGCGGGAATTAACTTGAGGGCAGATTGCATCTCCGCGATGGTGCCGAACGGATCGCGCGTGCCATGAACAAAGAAGCAAGCCCTTCCTAGTTTTGAGAAATGACTGGTGCGAAGTTCAGCTGGTTTTCGCGGTGGATGAAGCGGGTAGGAGAGAAGCAGCAAACCTTCAACGAGCTCCGGCTCCTCGGCCACCAACATCGTGGATTGGCGTCCGCCGTAGGAATGCCCGCCGAGAAGCAAGTGCCCGCCGGTTTTCTTTCTCATGACCGAAACCGCGCGGCGCAGACCTTCGCGGTCTCGTTCGGCACTGCCTCGGGGCGGCCCCTGCGGGCGCACGGAGCGAAACGGCAGGTCGAAGCGCAATACCGTAAAGCCAGAAACAGCGAGAGCCGAGGACATTTCCACTAGCAGCTTCGCCTGACAATTTGAGCCAGCGCCATGAGTGAGCACGATCGCGCTTCCATTGGACACCGGCGGCAGGTGCAGGAACCCGCGAATGACCGGTTCTGCGTCAAGGTCGGCGAACGGTGTAACCATGAGCAACGCTAGAAGTTTAGAAAAGAAGGGAAATCGCGTCAACGCTCCAAACTGCGGGCGGCTTACAGAATTTTCTTGCCGAGGCCAGAGAGAACGAGTTCCACACCCAGCAGTGCCGTTCGGTTGTGCTCATCGATTACGGGATTGATCTCGACAATTTCCATCGATACCATGGCTTCACTGTCCGCGATCATCTCCATGGCGAGGTGCGCTTCGCGATAAGTGACGCCCCCGCGGACGGGTGTGCCGACTCCGGGCGCGTCGCTCGGATCGACAAAATCCATGTCGAGGCTCACAATGATTCCGTCGGTGTCGTCCATCGCATACTTCAACGCGTCTGACATGACTTCGCGCATTCCCCGTTCGTCGATTTCGCGCATGGTGAACGCTTTCACGCCGAGCTTCTTGATGAACTTCTTCTCGTGAGAGTCCAGGTCTCGTACGCCCACCAGCGCAACGTTTTGCGGCTCAATTTTGGGCTTGTAGCCGAATAAATCGTAGAGCTCTTCGGTGCCGTAGCCCATGAGAGCGGAAAGCGGCATGCCGTGGACGTTGCCAGATGGCGAGGTTTCCGGAGTGTTCATGTCGCTGTGCGCGTCAAGCCAGACGCAGCCAATGCTTTTCTTCTCTTTGCGGAAGTGGGCGCCAACGCCACTTACCGATCCCACAGCGATGGAATGGTCTCCACCAAGAACCAACGGCATATACCCGTCTTCCAGCGATTTCTGCACGGCCGTTCCTAGATCCTTGCAGGCATCGGCGATTTCCTCGATGTACTTCGCGCGTTTCTCGCCGTAGGGCATTTCTTCCGGTTGCTTCACCGGGATGTTGCCGATGTCTTCGACCTGGTGACCGAGTTGTTTGATGCGCGCCTGTAAACCCGCGACGCGGAGCGCCGAAGGGCCCATGTCGACTCCGCGCCGGCTGGCGCCAAGGTCCATGGGTACGCCGATAATACGGATCTTCTGAGGCATGAAAGGCTCCGAGACTAGCGACCGATGATTCGTGAGAACCAAGCGACTGGTGGCCAGCGACCAGAGTCATTCCAAGCGGAACGAAGAACCCTTCTTCGTGAAAAGTGACGCGGAGGGATCCCTGGCCAAAAAGCGGCCTTCGCAAGGACACGCTTGATTTTAAGCGCTACTTCGAGAAATCGGACGGTGCTGCCAGCCTACCCGCCCTAAGGATATACCCGGTAAATCATTCGGGGGAAGGGGATGACTTCGCGAATATGCTCCGTGCCGCAAATCCATGCGACGGTGCGCTCAAGTCCAAGGCCAAACCCGGAGTGCGGAACGGTGCCATAGCGGCGCAGATCGAGATACCACTGGAAGGATTCCTCCGGAAGATTATTTTCCCTCAAGCGTTTCACCAGCAGATCGTAATCGTGAATACGCTGGCTGCCGCCGATGATCTCGCCATAGCCTTCGGGGGCCAACATGTCGAACGAGAGCGCCAGATCCGGGCGTTCCGCGTCTGGCTGCATGTAGAACGCTTTGATGGCCGCCGGGTAATGATGAATCATGACCGGCCGTTCGAAGTGGTTCGAAATAATGGTTTCCTCGTCGCCGCCGAAATCGTCGCCAAACTTTGCGGGATTGCCATGCTTCTGCAGTAGCCCGATGGCTTCCTCGTAGGTGATACGCGGAAAGGGTGGCCGGATGTTTTCAAGCTTCCGGATATCGCGCTTTAGGGTCTCAAGTTCTCGGGATTTGTTCTTTACAACGCCTTGCACGATGGCGCTGACGAGGCCTTCGCCGAGTTCCATCATGTCGGGCAGTTCGGCGTAGGCGGCTTCGGGTTCGAGCATCCAGAACTCCGTCAAGTGGCGGCGGGTTTTGGACTTCTCCGCGCGAAAAGTAGGCCCGAATGTGTAGACCTTGCCGAGAGCCATGGCGGTCGCTTCGATATACAACTGGCCGCTCTGCGTCAGATAGGCCTTCTGCTCGTCGATGTAATTGACTTCGAAGAGCGTGCTCGTGCCTTCGCAGGCTGCCGGCGTAAACATGGGTGCGTCGGTCAGCGTGTATCCTTGGCTGTCCATGTAGTCACGCGCAGAGCGAATCGCCTCGGCGCGGATGCGGAGAATGGCAGCTTGCCGCGGTGTGCGGATCCACAGGTGGCGCTGGTCGAGTAGGAAATCGACGCCATGCTCTTTCAGCTGAATAGGGAAGGGCGTGCTTTCCGAAACTTTCTGAACGATCTGCACTTTGCTTACACCGATTTCATGACCGCCGGGCGCGCGCTGCTCGGCTCGGATCTTCCCGGTCACGATGACGCTGGACTCCTGCGTCAGGCCTTTCAGCGCCTCGAACGCTTCAGGTGTTTCCTTCAGCGAGCAGACTCCCTGGATGATGCCGGTGCCATCGCGAAAAATGGGAAACAGCAACCTGCCGGATTCGCGTTGGTTGTATAGCCAGCCTTTGATGGTTACTTCCTGACCGTCGTATTTGCCGGCTTCTTCGATCGTGATGGTGGTCATAGCGAATTTTATTGGCAAGGAATCAACCAAGTAGTTTAACAAAGAACAGACGGAGGAGAAGACAACGGGTCTCGAAAACTGGCCCACCCTAGTCTTTTTGAAGCTGATCGAGAGACTTTGCGGCGGCGGCGATTTGGCCTGCCAGGCTTGGAGCGTCCGGGCCGATCTTTTCTTTCACTTCGAGCGTAAGAGGCAAATCGCCAACCGGCGTTGAGCGCAATAGCTTCAGGGCGGAGGCCCAGTCGATGGAGCCGTCGAACGGCGGCAGATGCTCGTCCTTCTCGCCGTGATTGTCGTGGATGTGGGCGCTAGCGATGAGCTCTCGCAAGGGCTCGAAGCTTTTCGTGATGCGTTCGGCCTCCGGCCCGTCAGCCAGATGAGCATGGCCGATATCGAAATTGATGCGTAGTCCGGTGAGCCGAGTCTCATCGATAAAGGAGCGCAGGTACGAGGGCTCGCCCATTTCCGCGTTGGTGTTCTCGACGCAAATTGTCACACCGGCATGGCGAGCATGCAGCGTTAAATGCTCGAGCGAACTGAAGGCGGCGTCCCGTTTTCGGGGGTCAGCGGTTTCACGAGAGCCGCCCATATGCAAAATCATCCTGGAAAATGGGAGGACCTCAGCCACGTCGATGACGCGTTTCAGCTCGTCCATGGCCTCAATGCGGCGCACGCGTTCCACCTCTGTGACCGAGAGGGGGCTGCCACCTTCACGGTTGACGCTGAGATCGCGGCTCGTAGGTGCATGCAGGGAATTAAGCTGCAGACGGTTGTCGGCGAGCGCTTGTGCGACGGTTCGCACTTCGGCATTTGTCGCATAATCAAAATGACCGCGAGCCGCGAAGATTTCCAAAGCCTGGAAGCCAGCATGATGGATTTGCGCCAGCAATTCCGGCGTGAGTTTCTTCGAAACGAAAAGATAAGTCGAGAGAATTCTTTGCATAAGGTATCAGTCTAACGGCGGAAATGAGAAGCTGGCGAAAAAGCGCACCCGCGAGGTCAAGTTTGGTTAATAGCCTGCAGAGGCGCCGTTATCCCGGGGGTCGGCGGCACCACAACGCTCGCCGCTTTTGATGTCGATGCCAATGGCGTTCACCAGACCAATGTGGCCGCGCCGTTTTACCTGATAACCTCGCTCCTTCATTTGCTCTTCCATCTCACTCGAAAAAAGCTTTTCCATTCCGATTTGATCCGGCAGCCATTGGTGGTGGAAGCGTGGCGCGTTGATTGCCGACTGCGCATCCATCCCGAGCCGCATCCAGTTCAGAACGCTTAGGAGAGTGGCGGAAATGATGGTTGGGCCACCGGGGGACCCCGTGACAAAACTGAGCTCTCCATCACGCAACACAATGGTTGGAGTCATTGAACTCAACGGGCGCTTGCCAGGCGCGATCGTATTGGCCTCGGACTGGATCAGACCAAAGAGCGCGTTCGGCACACCGGGTTGGGTGGTGAAGTCGTCCATCTCGTCGTTGAGAAGGAACCCTGCGGACGAAGTTACGTGCGAGCCATAGCTGTCGTTCAGCGTGGTCGTACAGGCTACGGCGTTACCCGCTGCGTCCACAACCGAAAAGTGCGTGGTGTGCGGACCTTCACCGAGGCCGATCACTGTATTCGGAGGGACGCTGGCGCTCACCCCGGAAGTGCAGACATGTGGGTTGCCGGCACGAATCTCTTTGCTGGAACTCGCGCGCAGGGGGTCAATCGTCGCCACCAGCTCCTTTGCGTAGCACGGGCTCGTCAACCCGGCGACCGGCACATTGGAAAAGTCCGGGTCGGCGAGAAATGCAGCGCGGTCGGCAAAAACTCGCCGCATCACCTCCACTACCATATGAACACTTTGCGGGTCGTCCCAGCCTTTCAGCGAAACATCTTGCAGCATGTTAAGCGCTTCGATCACCGCCACTCCACCCGAACTCGGAGGCGGCGCCGAAAGAACTTCCCAGCGGTGTCCTCCGAGAGTGTAATTCGCGTGAAGCACATCGCGAATTTTTGGCTCATAGTGAGCCAGGTCATCGAGGGTAATGAGGCCCCCGAGCGCGGCCATATCGCCGGCCAGCAGGTGCGCGGTTTCGCCTTGATAAAACTCGACTGGACCGTTCCTGGCAATGCGTTTCAGTGTGGCCGCGAGCTCGGGCTGGCGGAGCGTGTCTCCCGCGCGATAGGACTTCCCGTCGTTAAGGAAAATGCGGCTACTCATCGAGAAGCGCTGCAAGCCGGGACGTTCCTCGGCAAATTCGCGAGCGAGTTTCTCGCTAACGGGAAACCCCTGTTCGGCAAGCCGGATGGCCGGGGCCATGACCCCCGCGAGTTTCATCGTGCCGTGCATCTTGAGGACCAGTGCAAGGCCCGCGACCGTGCCAGGGACCGCAACGGAGCGATAACCGATGGTGGACGCATTGTTGTCTAGCTTTCCGTCGGGGGCGATGAACATGTCGCGCGTCGCTTTGCCCGGGGCAACCTCGCGGTAGTCGAAGAAGTTCGTGGTGCCATTTCTAAGGCGCACGAGCATGAAACCACCGCCGCCAATGTTGCCGGCGGCAGGCTCCACCACCGCCAAGGCAAAAGCGGTTGCGACCGCCGCGTCCACGGCATTACCGCCACGCTTCAGGATTTCGATGCCAGCTTCTGAGGCCAGTGATTCGTCGCTGGCCACCATGCCGTGAGCGCCCCGAACGGGTTCGCGCGGCCATTCCTTGGGAATATCCGGGTGATCGCGAAACTCAGCGGCAGCCTGAGCGGCGCCGCGCAATGGCAACGCCAAGCTTGCGCAGAGAAAAGCGAGAACCAGGGAAATTCTTAGTCGCATCTTGAACAAAAAACAGTATGCGATTCAGCGCGCAGCGTCAAGGCGAAGCGATGTCCGCGCGTTTCACGATGAGATTCTAGGTGGGTGCGCTTCCCTTCGACGCGCTGGACACGCGCATCGCGGCTTCGATTGCGGCCGAGAAGAACACTGACAGAAAAGCGTACCATCGGGCAAGCAATAAGCCAGCGAACGCTGTACCCCGGTCGAAAGGAAACTTACTCTTCGAGGAATTCCACGTCGGCGGGGCCGGGAAGTAGCCCGGCGGCGGTACCGCGTTCAATCAGTTCCCGCACGGCCTTCTTGCCCTTTTCCCCGTAGCCGAGCGTCCATTTGTTCACATACATTCCCACAAATTTGTCTGTGAGGTCCTCGTCCATCTCGCGCGCGAACTGCATAGCGTAATTCAAGGCCTCTTCGCGGTGCTCCAAACCGTAAGCGACACTGTCTCGAATGGTCTTGGCGACAAGCCGGCCGAGATCGGTGCCCAGCGCCCGGCGTACCGCATTCCCGCCGAGTGGGAGGGGTAGCTTTGTCATTTCTTGCCACCAGACTCCCAGGTCAATCACCCGGTGCAATCCCAACTGCGGGAAGAACAGTTGACCTTCGTGAATGAGAAGTCCGGCCTCCACCACTTCGTTGCGGACCGCCTCGATCACCTTGTCGAAGGGCATTATTACCGGTTCAAAGTCTGCCTCGAAAAGCTTTAGGGTGAGATAGGCGGAGGTCTTCTGGCCAGGCACACCAATCCGCTTGCCCTTCAGTTCCTGAGGCTTCATCGCGTTGGTCGCCACCACAATAGGCCCGTACCCCTCGCCAAAGCTTGCGCCGCAATCGAGCAAAACGTATTTCTCACGCAAAGAGGGATAAGCCGCGAAACTCAGGGCCGTTACGTCGTAGGTTTCGCTGAGGGCAGCTTCGTTCAGCGACTGTATATCGGAAAGAACGTGCGTGTATTTGTATCCGGGAGTAGCTAACTTGTGTGTAGCCAGCGCATAAAACATGAACGCGTCGTCTGAATCAGGCGAATGCGCCAGCTTGATTTCGCGGGGCTCTTTCTCGGTTTTGGATGCCGTTCGGTTTCCAGCCATGCGCGCTTTTGAGTCCTCTGCCCTGGTCCTTCAGAACACAGAGACCGCCACCCTTCGTTCGACCCTCTGGGCGCAGGAGCAAGAGGTCGTGCCATTTAAGGGACGTGCGTGGCTTTCGGCCGGGCTTGCCTTAGCCAGAAAAGCGTAGCACAGACGCGCGGCGGCGACAAAGGTCTGGCGCAAAGAACTAGCTGAGGTTTTTTCCAGCCGCGCCACAGGTATACCGGCATTGAGCAAGCGCAAGGTTGTTCAAATCGGTCGAAGACTCAGCCGTCAGTGCAAAGCTCAGACGGCGGAGACCAGGTGAGCGATGGCGTCGTCGAAGCTCACCTTCCCATCAAGATAGGGCTGCCAATAGAGAACCAGCAGCAGGTGGTATTCCTCCCACCCGCGCTGCGAGAGGATGTCGCTGAGTGCGTATGGAACCAGGTTCGGTTGCGGCGGCTTCGCCGGGGGGGGCGTATCTCCCCCACCCTTGACGGGTGGCGAATCCTTGGTCACCGGGCGAAGTACTTCGCCGGTGGTATAGAAAATCAAGGCATGCCAAAGGTTGCGGGGAATCGGTTTGTCGCGCTGCTTGCATTCGCGCGTGATCGCAATTTCCACGGGCCGGGCAATGTCGTGAGAAGCCTCGTGAAAAAGGACCTCGAGGGCCTCAGTACCCTGGTTGCGGGGATCCGTGCTGGAGATCGTTACGCGCAAAGGATCGAGCGTGGTGTACGCACCGGCTGCATTCGCGAAGGCAGCCACTTCCACGCGAATTTTGTCCTTAGGCCAACTCGTCTGGTAGATGTCCGCAAGCTTCTGAGACAACCCGACGCCCTGCTCACGCACAAGCGGCGCCACGCGCGTGACCCAGCGGCGATTCGCACGGTCCTGGTCGGGCCACCAGTGCGACCGGTACACAGGTGCAGCGGCCTCAAGGATGGGTCCGATTTCCCCGGGCAGCCCCGCATCGCAGGAGCGCTTCTTTTTTCCGGTTAGTTCGTCACAATCCTCGAAGTCGCCGAGCTGGTTCTTCAGCAGCACCAGGTCCAGATTCACGGCCAGGTCCTTTTGCGCATATTCGGCGGCGTAGTAGGTCATCGCTCTGTCCCACGCTTTTTGTTCCGCGGCAGAAAGCGAAGGTGCGGAGCCGGGCGAAGGCTTCAATACCGGACCCGGAGGTTTGGGGCCGCTGTCGCGGGAATTCTTGGCGAGGCGCGCTCGGGCTTCGTGATAAAGAAAATGGTGAAGGTTTACCCAGAAACCGCTGTGAAACTCGAATACGGGAAGTGGGCCAAAACCGGACTCGACTTCTTGTGCCCCGCCGGACGGCACGATCGCGGCCCACATCAGACAAAGCCAAACGAATCGGAGAGAATGCGTGCGAACTAGGCGCATATCAAGGCCGCCATGTTAGCCTAACTTCGGTTTCTCTCAAATTCTCTCGGAGTTGCCGCGGTCCGATGAGGGTGCCGCCATTCGTGGCGCACTCCGCCGCTCTATCGTCACATCCGGTATTTGGCTTGGCCGGGTGATCGCAGTTCATTCTCGCGGCGGGCCGGGACCTCGCAATATCTTGCTAGATGCAGCAGCTGGCTAAACGAACGGCCTACTCCACCTTTGGATCCAATAAGCCGCCGACCGCGCCCTGGTGGTCCCCCGCGTGTAGCACTCCGTTGGAGTCACGGAAAAAGGACCGCATACCCGTGCGTCCATACTCGGCAGGTATTGCCGCAAGCTCATATTTTGCCGGGGCGCCGGAGGTGTTTGCGCCGACAATGACGTAGCGAAACGAGTAGCCATCCTTGCGGCCCGCGGCGAGTTGATCACTGACGAGCCCCGCTTTGTCGGCTTGAGCCGGAGCTTTTCCGGAAGGTCCAAGCACCGTCAAAGTATCGGGCAAATGAGTAAACGCAACGCGATATTTCTCGATAGCGTCCGCGAGTTCCTTCATGGAAAGGATGGCGGCTTTTTCATTGGCTTGAATTTCCGCGCGATCCCATTCTTCGCCGAGCGTCGGGAGATCAAGCAGCAGCAGGCCCAACGAAAGCAGCTTCCATTGGCCATTTTCTCGAACTAATCCCATGATGACGTGGCGGGTGTTGGCATCCGCGGTATCGCTGGCATCCTTGACGACGAGCGGTAAGTACGCGAGATTGTCGCGCACTTCGGGTTTGCCGATCTGCATTTGGGTTGTGATTTCGGGCGTTTCGCAAAACACCGTCAAAACCCCTGAGGCATCGCTCGAAGAGCGTGGCTTGCCGGCTTTGTCGAGCAGCACAAAGCGCTTCAGGAAAGTGGTCTGAGCCGCGGGTGTCATTTGTCGGAAGGCATCCGCATTGCGGGCCGTCAACTCGTCGGAAAACTGCTTCGAATCCTGCGCGCACGCCGCGATTAAGACCTCCTGAAGCACGGACGCAGGTTCATTCGCCGCTGCGCCCTGCGCTGCACCCTGCGTCTCGCCACCAACGAGACAACCGAGAAGCAAGGCACTGCCCATGCAAGCGTGAAAAACAATCGTCAATCTCAGCACTTCCTCTTAGTCCTTTGCCTCTTGCAAAATGGCCGCCAGGTTTTGCGTAAACAGCGAGCGAGGCAGTACGTCAGTGGCGCCGGCGGCGCGGGCCTGGGCCGCCAGGTCGGTCTGAACATGCGAGAGGAACGCCACGACCCGCAACTCTTTCTGGGTTGCGCGCACCCTGGCCAGAGCTGCCACCGGCTGGCTCTTTGCATTCAGGTCGATGATGACCAGCTTCGTGGGAGGTTCCAGCAAGCCCGCCAAAACGTCGCCATTCGCCGCCACCTTGAATTCCATTCCCAGGTGCTTGGCCGTTTCCGCCACCTTCATCTGGAAAAACAGGTCGTCCATTAGTGCAACCACGCGTCCCATTTCACCATCCCCCTCTTGTAGATTTTTGCGCGACTCGTCGCCACCGGGGCTTTGCCTCTGCGTTTCGCGGGTTTACAATCACCCCTGCCTGCGTGAGGTCCAAGATGCAAGCCCTTGCTCCCGCTCCTATCCAGGCCCCTGTATCGTTGCTCGAAAAGACACCGGGCCTCCTCGAGTTGTTGTTGCGCGACGTGCCCGCGGAGGTCCTGCAGTGGAAGCCAGCGGCAGGCCGTTGGTCGATCACCGAGGTGCTTGCCCACTTGTTGATCATCGAAAAATTGTACGAGCAGCGCGCCCGCCGCATGGTCATCGATGAATCACCGGCACTGGCCAAATATGTAGCTCCGGCGGAGTCTGAAATCCCGAAGAAATCGGCTCGGCAATACCTCGAAGAATTGGTGGCGCTCCGCCGCGCTTTTGTCTTCTTTCTCCATTCCGTGCCCTCTGCCGCCGGGGCGCGCACCGGCATTCACCCCGAGATGGGCACCATTACACTTTCGCAGATGTTGCACGAGCTTGCCAATCATGACCTCGGGCATCTCCGGCAGATCGCCGAACTCTACCGCGCCTACTGCTTTCACCCGCACGCCGGACCGTTCCAGAAGTATTCGCAACCCAAGCCATGACCACACATCCGGAGGACGAGCGCCTTGCGGCTACCGGTCCCCTGGGCGTCACCCTCTACACGCGTCCAGGATGCCACCTCTGTGAAGACGCGAAAACGGCGATCGAGCCACTACTCCGGGAATTTGGCGCCCGTTTGCGCGAAGTGAACATCGACGAGGATCGCGATCTCACCGACCGTTACGGCTGGGACATTCCGGTACTCTTTGTGGGGACGCGCAAAGTCGCCAAGCATCGCGTCAACCTCGAACACTTTCGGAGAAGCTTGCAGGAAGCTCGCCAGAACAGCCAAAAAAACAATTAACCCGCGGAAGAACACCGCGTCAGTGGCCGTCGCCCAGTTCGTGTGCACCCACGGTCTTATCGGGTACATCACCCAGCCGACCCTTCACGCGATCGTATACGCTTAATTGGCTCACCGATCCCAGAGCCTCGTTGTAGAAAGTCGGCACTCCGAGCGCGGTGCGCAGCTCTTCATTGAACATACGCAGATTTGCGAGTTGCTCGGCCCTGGCCGGCACCTTAACGCCTTCATCGGTCAGCAGAAACTTCTGATAGCCGGCGTCCCACAGCCGGGTGAACTGCCCATTGAGCATGATGCTGGGTAAGATCGTCATCTGGAAGCGGCCGTCGGGATTCTGCCGGAATTCTGCGCCCGAGCCGTACTTTTCTACGCGAACCACCCCACGCGTGCTTCCGACGGAAAATCCCAGCGACGTCAGGGTGTCCATGGCCTTCTTTTCAAAGCGTTCGTCCACATTCCACATGGCGCTCCAAGAGTACGATTCCCGCGCTCGCCTGTAAAGTGCGGCCTCGAATTGGGTACGAGTCGGCCGCTGCGGCGCCTTTCCAGAGACCGGCTCACCGCGTAGAATAAAATGAGCGCCGGGGAACCCACGATGCCCACGAAACTAAAGCCGTTAACCGGCCACGCCCCGGCAGCAAGCCTGACCAACGAAGAGATTCTTCGTTACAGCCGTCACTTAATCATGCCCGAGGTTGGCATGGACGGTCAGCTCAAGCTGAAAGCCGGCAAGGTGCTGCTGATTGGCACGGGTGGACTGGGGGCGCCTCTGGGCCTCTATTTGACTGCTGCCGGCGTCGGAAACATCGGCTTGGTCGATTTTGATGTTGTGGACTTCACCAATCTCCAGCGCCAGGTCACCTTCGGCACCAGCGATGTGGGCAAGCCCAAGACCGAGGCCGCTCGCGCCCGGCTGTCAAATCTGAATCCCGACGTCAAAATCACCACGTACGAAACCAAGCTCACGAGCGAAAACGCCCTCGACCTTTTCAAGGATTACGACGTCATCGTCGATGGCACCGACAATTTCCCAACGCGCTACCTCGTGAACGATGCCTGCCTGTTGCTCGGCAAGCCCAATGTCTACGGCTCTATTTTCCGTTTCGAAGGCCAAGTTACTGTTTTCGGGATGCCCGACGGACCCTGCTACAGGTGCCTGTACCCGGAACCGCCTCCGCCGGGGCTTGTGCCTTCCTGCGCCGAAGGCGGAGTGTTAGGCGTGCTTCCCGGCATTGTGGGGTCGCTTCAGGCTCTCGAAGCAATCAAACTGATTCTCGGCCGCGGCGATTCGCTCGCTGGCCGCCTCGTGCTCTTCGATGCGCTGGCCCTGAAGTTCCGCGAGCTGAAACTTCGCAAGAACTCCCATTGTCCGATGTGTGGCAGCCATCGCAAAATTCACGAGCTCATCGACTACAACGAGTTTTGCGGAATCCGCGGCGAAGAGGAGCTGGAAAGCGACCTTCTGGTTCCGGAGATCACGGCCCGCGAGCTGAAACAGCGACTCGATCAGGGGGACGACCTCCTCATTCTGGATGTGCGTGAGCCCCACGAGTATCAGATCTGCAATCTCAAGGGCCACCTGATTCCCTTGGGGGAACTGCCTCGCCGCGTCCACGAACTGGATTCCTCTCGCGAAATCGTCGCGCACTGCCGCAGCGGAAAGCGCTCCGCTCAAGCCGTGGATTTTCTCCGCAAAGCCGGTTTCCGCAAGGTTTGCAATTTGCGCGGAGGGATTCTCTCCTGGTCCACCGAAGTGGACCCCACGGTCCCGCGTTACTGAGACATTGCGTATCAAAGGAGTGAAAGGGAGTGCCCCTTTCGCCGTCGCATTCTTGTTTTTCGCGACCTCTGCCGCTATCTTGGAATGGCCTTGCGCGCCCTCATTATTTGGTCAGACTTCGGAGGAACCTTGTGGCTGGAACTAAAGTAACCGTTTTTAACAACGGCCCGCTTCGCATTGAAGGAGACTTTGATTTGGTCGACCAGGAGGGCAAGGCCTTCGGACTTGGCGGCCGTACGGCGATCACGCTTTGCCGTTGCGGGCTTTCCGCAAATGAGCCTTTTTGCGACGGCACCCACAAGCGCCAAAACTTCGTTTGCCCGATAGCCGCCCGCGACCTACCGGCCCTCCCGAAGGCCTGAATGTCTCGCGATGCACAAGTTTGAGACAGTCTCAAATTGAGACCCTGTGCGTTTTTTGGGCCGGTTTTGTCTTAATGCCTGCTAACTCTCTCGATACACACGCTATAGAGTCTCAAAAGAGCCAGCCGAGCGCTCTGCAGCGCGTCTCGAATCTGTCTCAAGTCGAGCAACGTTCCGGAAGGCCAGAATAAGTTCTTATTGTGCAATAGCTTCTGGACACCATTTCCTGCCATGGAAAGGGCATGGACGTGCTATTCCCTGTCTTGACGGTTTTTGCACGGTTTTTGGGGGTTGCTTTGGGAGATTGGGCGAAAATATCGGATTTTCTTCGCAAGGAGCGAGGCTACCAGCCAGCCATCGTTTATGGCTTGGTCGTAGCCGTGTTCCTTGGCGTCGTCTGCTATTCCCGATACGCCCTGGTGGCGGCAGCGCCCACGACGTATCTCTACCTTGAGGTTGGTGGGTCCCTTCTCAGCTTTTGTTATGCAGCGAACGCCCTCGTGCGCTTCCGTGGAACTCACGATCGGACGGCGTTCATTCTGGCATTTGGTTTCGTCCTGTCCGGCATGATTGAGACGGTCGGATACTTCAGTCTCAACGAA
>Ga0306921_10001296_pt1 | contig 24110 bp, 21 predicted proteins | sample sta12Cox44000080_FD_203760 | JGI IMG/M metagenome (GOLD analysis project Ga0306921, IMG submission 203760) | Lab enrichment of tropical soil microbial communities from Luquillo Experimental Forest, Puerto Rico - statoxic.12C.oxic.44.000.080 (v2)... | ecosystem: Environmental > Terrestrial >...
CTGCCGCCGACGACTTTGGGAATTTGCGCGAGACCATACTGCTTGTTCCCGGGATCTTCGCGCTCCGGCGAGAAGGCGAGGAAGAAGTCGGTTGGAATGTTATCGCTCTCGATGCCCAAGGCGATGGGGCAGCGCAGGCCGGATTTTTCGAGGATCGGGAGGACAAGTTCTTCCGTGGTGCCGGGGTAGGTGGTGGATTCGAGAACCACGAGCTGGCCCCTTTGCAGATTCGGCCGGATGGAGACGGCGGTCTGTTCGACGTAGCTGAGGTCGGGATCGCGGCGTTCGTCGAGAGGCGTGGGCACGCAGATGACGATGGCGTCGACGTCCTTGAGCCGCTCGAAATCGGTGGTGGCGTTGAAATGACGACTGTTCACGAACTGCTGAATTTTGTCCTGGCGGATGTGCTCAATGTAGGATTTGCCGGAGTTGAGCAGGGAAACTTTGGCCGGATCGGTGTCGAAACCGGTGACCTTGTGGCCCGCTTCAGCAAAACGAAGAGCGAGAGGAAGACCTACATAACCGCAGCCGATGATTCCAACTTTTAATTGCGCACCTTTGAAGAATTCTGGTTTCCGGTCGGTAGGCATCTGAAAGTAATCGCTCCTCGCTAATTGGCTCAGGGTTGCGAGTGCCAGTGTGAACCCTAAGAATGAAATTGAAGAACCAGCGCACAGGGCGCGAAGGGCTGCGCTACCAATATAGCAGGTTCGCGGAAACGTCCGAACGCGGGGATGATGTGTATGTTACGCGTTGTTTAAGGTTGCAAGACGTTGCTCGGAAGAGATTTGCCACAGAAAATGGAACTGCGGGTTGGCTGGCAGCCGGCTTTGCGCGGAGAGCTCGATTGACGATCTTGGTCTTGCTGCTGGGCGTCGTTGCCGGAGTCTTGCTGGGCCTGCTCGGAATCGGCGGGGGCATCGTGCTGGTGCCGGCGATGGTGCACATTCTGCACATGGACCAGCACCTGGCGCAGGGAACTTCGCTGTTTATCCTGCTGCCGCCGATCGGACTGGGAGCACTGCGGCAATACTGGAAAGCCGGCAACGTGGATCTGCGCGCGGGGATCCTGTGCGCGGCGGGAATGATTCTGGGAGCGTGGGTCGGCGGCCTGGTTGCAGTGCCGCTGTCCACGCCCGCGCTCAAGGCGTGGTTTGGCGGATACCTAATGTTTTCGGCGGTGCTGCTGTGGATGAAGGCCAAGCCCGCAAACGGCGCGCAGGTCCGCGCGCCCGCTTCGCTTAAGGAAGGCGGAGCGTGAAGCAAAGAATTCTGCTGGATACGGGGGTGCTGTTGACGGGGCTGGCCGGAGGGATCGCGTCGGGACTGTTTGGAATCGGCGGCGGAACCATCATGGTGCCGATTCTGGGTTTGCTGCTGGGATTCGCGCAGCATCGCGCGCAGGGGACGAGTCTCGTGGCTTTGATTCCACCCACGGGATTGCTGGCGGTATGGGCATATGGAAAAGCAGGCTACGTGGATTGGCGGACGGGGTTACTGCTGATCCCCGGAGTTTTCTTGGGCGGAATAGCGGGGGCCGAGATTGCAAGGCGCATTCCTTCGGTTTCCATGCGTAAGACTTTTGCGGTATTGATGTTCTTGCTCGGCGTGTATCAGGTGTACAGCTCGGTGCGCGGGTAGGGGCCGCAATCCAAATGGTCGACTTGCATTGCCACATCCTGAGCGGAATGGACGACGGAGCGCGGTCGTTCGAAGAGTCGCTGGCGATGGCGGAAATGGCGATTGCGGACGGAATCACCCACGTGGTGGCGACGCCCCACGCCAGCCCGGAGTTCCGCTTCGACTACGCGAGCGTGCGGCGGGAAGCGGAGAAGCTGCAGGCCGCGCTCGGCGACAAGCTGAATCTCGCCACCGGTTGCGACTTCCACCTGAGCCCGGAGAACATCAGCGCGCTTAAAAAGACGCGGTCGCCGTTTTGCATCCACCAGAAAGACTACCTGCTGGTGGAGTTCAACGAATTTGCCATCCCGCCGGCTATGGATCAAAGGCTCTACGAAATCCAGTTGGCCGGCCTGCGGCCGATCATCACTCACCCGGAGCGCAACGCAATCCTGCGCGCGCAGCCGGAGCGACTGGAGAAATGGATTCGCAACGGTTGCTACGGGCAGGTGACGGGGGGTTCACTGACCGGCGCGTTCGGGTCCAATATCGAGACCGCTTCCCTTGCGTGGATTGCGCAAGGTCTGGTGCATTTCATCGCCAGCGACGCGCACAACACGACGTCGCGCCCGCATAAGTTGCTCGCAGCCTATCGGGTGGTGGAGAAGGAGTTCGGCAAAGGGAAGGCCGAGGCGTTGTTGGTCGACAACCCGCTTGCCGCATTCGAGGGACACGGCTTGCCCCACATTCCGGAAGTCTCCGACCGCCCCAAGAAGAAGCGATTCCTGTTCTTTTAATTGGCGCGGGAAGCCCGCCCGCTAACGAGCATGGCGCAGCGGCAATCCAAACCAAGCGTTCAGCAAGCCCAAGTATTCGCGGACAACGCTCAGCGCATCATTGCTCGAACGCCACCAATGCTCGGCGTCGAAGGGGTCCGCGGGTGCGGCACGAACCAGTAGGCGCTTTTGCGCCGCTCCCGCGGATACGACGTTCCACAGGGTGCGGACCCGCCGCGTATGCGCTTTGGAGGTAACCACAATCAGCACCACATCCGGCTGTTTCTGCAATTCGGCGTAAACGGCTTGCAGCTCCTCGGCGGTGGAGGTAACGTGAGGCTCCAACACGTGAATCGCGGCCGGTGGGACGCCTCGATCGATGAGCACCATGCGGCTGTACTGCTCTTCCCCGGAATAGGGCAGACGCAACCGCTGCATCGCGGCACCGGGTTCGAGCGGCCGGGTGAGCCAGACTTCGCGCGCGCCGGCGGATTTGAATACATCAGCGGCGGCTAACGCGCGCTCCGGCAGGCCGCCGCTCAGCACCACCACCACGGGGGCCCCTGCGAGAGCGTCTTCACGGACTAGCCAGCTGCCGGCGCGAAGGAAAGCGAAGGCCGCAAGCAGAAAAAGCAGGACACTCACGCCGCCCAGCAGCAGCATTCGGTAGGAACGGCGAAAACGCTCTAAGGCAGTGTTCATCGCGGAAAGCGAATAGTAGTTCCGCGCCGCATAAGTGGTCAATCACCCGAAGCGAAGCTACACTCTAAAAGGAAAGTCTGGAGGACGCATGCGGGCAGTGGTGACGGGAGCGGCGGGATTTCTGGGGTCGCATTTGTGCGACCGCTTGCTGGCGGAAGGCTGGGACGTGCTGGGCCTCGACAATTTCATCACCGGGCGGGAAGAAAACCTCTCGCATCTTAAGGGTAACAAGAAGTTTTCCTTCGAAACCGGTGATGTCAGCGACCGGCTGGATGTCCGAGGGGACGTGGCCTACGTCTTGCACTTCGCTTCGCCGGCCAGCCCGCCGGATTATTTGCGCCATCCGATTGAAACCATGCGCGTCGGTTCGGTCGGAACGCAGAACGCCCTCGAGCTGGCACAGGCAAAAAAGGCCAAATTCTTCCTGGCGTCCACCAGCGAGTGCTATGGCGATCCCGAAGTTTCGCCTCAGCACGAGGAATACTGGGGCCACGTAAATTCGGTCGGCCCGCGCAGCGTGTATGACGAAGCCAAGCGTTTCTCCGAAGCGCTGACCATGGGTTATCACCGCCACCACGGCGTGGACACGCACATTGTGCGCATCTTCAATACCTACGGACCGCGCATGCGCTTGAACGACGGCCGCGCGCTGCCGAACTTTGTGTTTCAGGCGCTCAGCCAGAAGCCGATTACGGTCTACGGCGACGGCAAACAGACGCGGAGTTTCTGCTACGTTTCCGATTTGATTGACGGGATCTACCGGCTGGCGATGTCCGACGAGCATCTGCCGGTGAACATCGGAAACCCGGAAGAGATCACCTTGCTGGAATTCGCACAGCGCGTGCGCGCTCATTTTCCCAAGGCCGGACCGATTGTATTCGAGCCGCTGCCCGAGGACGATCCGAAGCGCCGCTGCCCGGACATTCACAAGGCCAAGCGAATTCTTGGCTGGGAGCCGAAGGTGCGTTTGGCGGAGGGGCTCAAACGCACCATCGAATATTTTCAGGAGCAATTCACGGCGGGCCTGGCGGCCAGCCCCTGAAATCCCGTCCCCGCTGGTTATTCGCGGCCGAAGGAAACGTACTCGAATCCGAGCTGCTTCATTTTGTCCGGGGAGTACAGGTTGCGTCCGTCAATCACGAGTTTGCGCGCCATTTCTTTGCCAGCGCGCTCCCAGTCGAGCCTTTTGTAGACGTCCCAGTCGGTGCAGACCAGCGCCGCGTGGGCACCTCTCATTGCCTGGTACGGGTCTTCGTGAAAATGGACCTGCGGGAGCTGCTTCTTGGCCTTTTCGAGCGCTTCCGGATCGCTCGCGTGAATCTCCGCTCCCTCTTCGAGCAGGCGTTTGATCACCTCGAGCGCCGGCGCGAACCGGATATCGTCGGTGTTGGCCTTGAAAGCCAGCCCCAACACCGCAACGCGTTTCCCTTTGACCACCCAAAGCGCCTTGTTGATCTTGCCGAGGAACCGTTCGATTCGTTGTTTGTTTACGCGTTCGGCGGCTTTCAGAATTTCGAAATCTACCCCGACCGTTGCCGCGAGGCTGATAAACGCCTGGATGTCCTTGGGAAAGCAGAACCCTCCGAAACCGAGCCCGGCCTTCAAAAACTGAGTTCCGATGCGCGGGTCGAGACCGATGGCGTGCGTTACCTCCTCCACGTTGGCGCCGATCTGCTCGCAGAGGTCGGCGAGCACATTGGCATAACTGATTTTCAGCGCCAGAAACGAATTGGAAGCATGCTTGATCAACTCCGCGCTGCTGATGGTGGTGACCAGAAATTCAGCTTGATAGGTGTCGGGACATTTGCCCTTGTGGACGGGACAAGAAAACTTGCGTTCGAGAATAGGGCGGTAAATTTCACGGAGCTGTTCGCCGGCCGCCGGATCCTCCACGCCGACCACGATGCGGTCGGGATGGAAAAAGTCCTCAACCGCGGTGCCTTCGCGCAGGAATTCCGGGTTGGAGGCAACCCGAAAGGCGTTGCCGCCCCGGCTGTAGGCGCTGAGCGCCCGCTGCAATTCGATTCCGGTGCGCGCCGGAACCGTGCTCTTTTCCACGACCAGCTTGGGGGAACGCGCTTCGGCCGCGATCTGCTGCGCCACGTGGTCAATGGCCGAGAGATCCGCGCTGCCGTCGTTGCGCGGAGGGGTGCCCACACAGATAAAGATCGCTTCGCCAAAGCGGATCGCCTCGCCCGCGTCGGCGGTGTAGGAAATCCGCCCGCTTTTCGCCGCGGAGGCCAGGATCGTGTCCAGATGATGCTCGTAGATCGGAACTTCGCCGGCTTTCAACATGGCCATGCGGCCGGCGTCAATATCCGTGCACATCACTTCGTGGCCGGCTTCCGCCAGGCAGGCTCCCGTGACCAGGCCGACGTAGCCGCAACCAATGACCGATAAGCGCACCAGACTCTCCCCGTCTCAAGAATTGCCGCGCGGCTGGTAAGCGCAGCGTTTTTCGTATTCCCGCAAAAACAGTTTCAACCGCGTGCACCGCCGCTAGCGGGGCCGCGCCCCCATCAGCAGGCCGCGCAGACCGAGCAGGATCAGGCGCGGCTGGCGGCGAAGCACGGTCCAAAGCAGCCTGGTTGAATGGTCGCGGTGAATTTCGCCGAGCGATTCTCGTGTCGCTGAATTCAGCAGATCCACCAGATAGGAATAGTGCTTCTGCTCGAAGTGGTGCAGGGTTTTACGGATCAGCCAGTGCGTGGCGAGTTCGCGGTGCAGCGTGCGCAATTCCCTGCGGCCTCCGACTCCCAGCAGCGCATCGGCGACACCCTGCGCGCCGCGAAATCCGGTAACGATCCCGCCCACGGTGGAAACTTTGACTTGCGCCGCCGCGTCGCCCACCAGGAAAACCTTTCCGTTGCCCACGCGGCGCTCGACTGGAATCCATTTGCGGTAAACCGGAATGCGCGCCCCTTGCCACTCAAGGGGCTCCATCTGCTTTTTTTCGAGGAAGCGCTCGATGCGCTTCTTCGTTTCCTGTCCGCTGCCTTCGCCGATGATGCCCAGAGCCCCGCGCGAAGCGCTCTCCGGAATCAGCCAGTAAAAATAAGGGGTGTCGTCCGGCACAAACCACACGCGAGTCGTGTCGCACGGGCAGTCTTTCGGAAGTTTGACGATGGCCTGCACCAGCGGAACGGTTTCAACCGGCGGCCAGCCCGCCGAACGCCCGACCCGGGTGGTGGCGCCATCGGCGCCGACGACATGGTCGGCGTGAAGTTCTTCCCGCCGCCCTCCGGATTCCACTTCCAAGCGCAAGCCGCGCAAATTCGGCCCGAGGCCGAGAAAGCGGGTGTCGAAAGAAAGGTTCGCGCCGGCCTTGGTCGCCTCCCGCGCCAGCGCGGGTATCAGCCGCGCCCGCTCGATGATCAGATCTGGCCGCGCGAGCGCTACCGAGGCGGAGCGACCGTCCGTAAACAGCTCGAAGCTGCGAATCTCGTTGACGATGCTGGAAGCCGCGACGTCGCGAAGTTGTTCGCGGAAATGATGGGTGACGATTAACGAACGCGGCGCCGGGTCGAAGCCGCCCTTGGCGTCGAGCAGACGCACCGAACGCCCGCCGGCAGCTACTTTTGCCGCGGTCATAAGTCCAGCCGCGGAGCCGCCCACAACCACTACACTCCCGTTTTTTCTGTCAGGCTGGTTCTCGTACACTCGTCCGGCTCATCCGATCGACCCGGAAAACGCTGCGGCGGTGCCGGGTTCTCGTTTCTTGGTGCTCGCAAATCTCGGCAAAGGCATCTTGGCCGGCTCACCGCACGCAAAAACTACGTGAGTGGCCACAAAATTATAGCGAATCCGTTGTTGTCGGGGAAATCGCGATGGTGTTTTCAGTCTGTCGCGGCCGCCGGTTTGCGCACCTGGCGTTCATAGGGAGCGCGTTCCAGATAAACGATGCCCGTCAGGGCGAACACCGCCGCGAAAACGATGGCGAGGAACGCAAAGGAGATCGGAAAAGTACTCACCAGCAGCGCCAGCGCTCCGGACAAGGCGCCCACCATGTACATGGTCAGCACCGCGCCTCGCTGGCCCAAGCCGATGTTTGCAAGCCGGTGCGCGGCATGGTCCTTACCCGGAGTTGCGAAGGGCAGCAGCCCGCGGCGGCTGCGCGAAACGGTGACCAGCGCGGTGTCGAAAATCGTAGCTCCCAGGATGAGAACCGGAACCAGCCAAACCGAGACCAGATTGGGCTGCGCAAAACGCAGCTTGAGCGCAAGCGTCGCCATCAGGAAGCCTAGAAACATGGCGCCGCCGTCGCCCATAAAAATTTTGGCGGGTTTGAAATTCCAGCGCAGGAAGCCGCAGGCGGCCCCCAGCACCGCAGCGGCAAGCACCGTAACCAGGACTTGTCCGTTCAGATAGGCCAGAAGCGCGAAAAACGCGGCGGCCATGGCCGCGACACCGGCGCAGAGTCCGTCCATATGATCGAGGATGCTGAACGAGGCGGTGATGCCGACCACCCAGGCGATGGTAAGCGCAGCGTCCAGCACGTCGCCGCTGCGGCCGCCCAATAGCGTGCTGAAGATTTGCGTGCGAATCCCGCTGAGCAGCAGGATCACCGCGGCCAGCGGCATTCCGACGAAGAGTTTGACCTGGTGATGCAACAAGCCGCGATCATCCAGGATCCCTACGGCGGCGATCAGCGTGGCGCCGGCCAAAATGCCCCAGACCTGCCCGCGCGCGGGACCCTCCACCAGAAACAAAACCGACAAAGCCACCCCAAAGTAAATGGCCAGTCCGCCGAGCAAGGGGATCGGTTGCAAATGAACCTTGCGCGGCCCGGGACGGTCCACCATGCCGACCCGCAACGCGAAGGCACGAACCGGAACGGTTAGAGTTAGAGATGCCAGTAGCGCTATCAGAAAAGCAAGCAGGCCCGCAGCCATGCGTCCTCAGTTTTCAGAGTTACGGAACCGATGCGGCGGGTGTCATCGGTGGACCCACGCGACTCACTGCCGGATTGGGGACCCGGCTCCCAAGTGAAATGCCCAGGAACGTCGGCCAAGGATGGCCAATGGCTGCCCCACGCAGCACGTAGCACCATAGCTCGGAAAGACTCGGTTGGCTAGTTAAAATACGAAGAAATCCGAGATACCGATAACTATCCCTGCGTCATGCCGAAGCTATTTCGCTCTTTGTTCGCCGTTGCTGTTGTTCGCGGTAACGACGCGCAGGAAGTTCTCCAGTTCTCTCGCCCGGTCGTAGCCCTTCGCGGCCTGCCGCGCTGCCGCACTCATCTTCGCGATGCGCTCCGGTTCAGAGGCCAGATCCCGGACGACGCTTGCGATTTCCTCCGGCCGGTCGGGATCGGCTCCGACACCGAAACCGAGTCTTTCGCCAAGAGCGACGGCGTCGGTCTCACGCGGTGCCACCGCCACGATGGGCTTGCCGGCGGCCAGGATGCCGTACATCTTACTCGGCACCACGACTCCTTCCAGCCCGCGCTTCACCGTGATCAGGTGGGCATCGGCCGCGGCAAGTACCGACGAGACTTTACCCGCCGGAAAGAACGGCAAGAATCGGATGTTGGCGGCACCGGCCGCCAAACCTTCGATTTCCTTGCGCTGCGCTCCTTCGCCGACAAACACCAGGCCAATGCCGTCCTCGCGGAGTTGCCGGGCCGCGGCTACGACGCTTGACCATGCGCCATAAAAGCCTAGGTTGCCGGCGTGCAGCAGCACGAAGCGGAGATCTCCGCGAATGGCGCGAATAACGTCGGGATCGGGTTCGGCCGAACCGGCGCGAACCAACTCGGCGCCATCGCGCACGATTTCGATTCGTTCCGCGCGGACGCCCTTGCCCAGAATGCGATTGCGCATATCTTCGCCCAGCACGATCACCGTCGTTGTGCGGCACAACGCCCAGCGGTGAAGCCGCTCCCAAACGCGCGCCAACAGACCCGGCTCGACGATGGAACCGCCCACCGCCATATCGGGGTACATGTCGCGAATGTTGTAGAAATACGGCTTGCGCTTGAGCATCGCCAGCAACGCGCCGATGATCCCGGCAAAGGGCGGATCGGTCATGGCCAGCACGGCATCGCAGGGCGTACAAAGCGCGCGCGGAATCACCAGGACGGTGTAGGTGAGATAGTTCAGCACGCGGCGCTTCATTTCAATGCGCGGAAAGTCCGTGGAGCCGACGCGCACGACGCGGATTTGCCCCGAGGGCTCGGTCCGATACAAACGCCAGGCCCGGCGCGCCACCGGATCATAAGAAGGCCGCCCGCAGAGAATGGTCACCTGGTTTTCCGCAGCGAGCACCTTTACCACGGTCTCCGCCATTTTCGCGGTGGCCGAAGTGTCCGGCGGATAGTAGAGATTCAGCAGCAGAATACGCACTCGAAGATTGTACACGGAGCGTTTCGGCCCGATTTGCAGGGGCACGAACATACGGCAAATTCCGGACCCACAACCGTGCTTCCTAATGCTTCAATTAGAGTATGAGCTTGCGTTGGAGCGTAGTACTCCCGCTGGCCGGATTGCTCCTGTTCACTATCGTCAGTTACCAGTCTTCGCGCGTGAATGACGAACTGCAGCGTTCGCCGAATCGCTACTACTGGTGGTCGTCGCTTCGGCTGGACACGGACCCGCTAAACCGCAATCCCAAGCCGGCCGATCGCTGTCGGGATGACCCCGACCATTGCGCCAGCTGGGACGCTTCGAATCCGCGTGTGCCGCCGGGCTGGCTGGACAAGGTACTCGTCGTCTCCGCTTTCCCTGCCTTTCTCGCCGCGTTCGCCCTGGTGCTGGCTTTCGGCAGGCAGGGCACAAGCGAGGTTCTGATTTTTATGGTAGTGATGCCGACGTTTCTCTTCGGCTGGTACTATTTCATCGGGCGGATGATCGAGCGCTGGCTCTATCGGCGCAGAGTCGCCAAGCGCCCATCGCTCAAGATGACCTGAAGCCTTTTCAAACAGTCCCGCGCGTGATCAGGAAATCGCCCAGCACCAAAGCGTCCATCTGCGTACGTTCAAAGCAATCGATCGCTTCCTGCGGCTTGCAGACGATCGGTTCGTTGTCGTTGAACGAAGTATTGAGCACCACCGGGACGCCGGCCTGCCGTTCGAACTCGCCGATCAGTTTCCAGTAGCGCGGGTTGGCCGTCGCAGTGACCGTTTGCAGGCGCCCCGTACCGTCCACGTGGGTCGGTGCGGGAATTTTGCCGCGCTTCTCGGGTTTCACGGAATAGGCCATGGTCATGAAGGGCGAAGGATGGGCCTGCTCGAACCACTCGGCGGTCTTCTCGGCCAGAACGGACGGCGCAAAGGGCCGAAATATTTCACGATGCTTGATGCGACGATTCAGAATTTCCTTCATTTCCGCGCGGCGCGGGTCGGCTACGATGCTGCGGTTGCCCAACGCGCGCGGTCCCCATTCGGCTCGCCCCTGGAACCAGCCCAGGATTTTCCCATCGGCGATGATCGAAGCGGCTTTCCGCAGCAGTTCTTCTTCCGGCAATTCTCTGACTGAGCCGCCATTTTCTCCGAGCCGCGATGCTTGAAGCGCTCCTCGAATCTCGGCGCCGGAAAATTCAGGCCCCCAATACGCGTGTTCCATGACGAAGTCGCGCGGGTTCCCGAGCACCTGGTGCCAGACGAATTGAGCCGCGCCGACTGCCAGGCCCGCGTCTCCCGCGGCCGGATGCACGTAGACGTTCTCGAATCCCGTCGCGGCGGGGATCTTTCCATTGGCCACGCAGTTGAAGGCCACGCCGCCAGCCAGACAAACCGATTTCAACCCGGTTTCCTGGTGCAATCGCTGCAGCATGCCCAGGTAAACCTCTTCCAGCCGCGCCTGCAGCGAACAAGCCAGATTCTTGTGGCGCTGTTCGATCGGCGCTTCTGGCGCCCGCACCGGCCCAAGCCGTCGCGGCATTTCATCCGAATACATCCTGCCGAGGACCGGCGTGCGGTCCGCTTCCGCCCAGCTCATCTCCGGACCGGTGCGATGGTGCGTGAAGTATTCGAGCCCCAGGTGAAAACGCGTGCCGTTTGCATGCACGATCTTGCGAAACTGCGGCAAGAATTCCGGCTCGCCGTAGGCGCCAAGCCCCATCACTTTGTATTCGTCGCCGAATTTCAGGAAGCCCAGGTACTGTGTAACCGCGCTGTAGTACAGGCCCAGAGAGTGCGGAAATGCCACGCAGCCGTGAAAATTCATACGCCGACCGAAGCCCACTCCCCACATCGAACTAGCGAAATCGCCCAGCCCGTCGGCCGACAGCAGAGCGGACTCCGCGAACGGCGAACAGTAGAACGTGCTGGCCAGATGGGCAACGTGGTGCTCCACCCGGTGAAATTTCGCCTTTAAGGCGTCCGGCGCTACGTCAAACGCCGCCGCCAGCGCTTGGCGAATGCCGGTGAACTTGGCCAGCACCTTGGCCCGTTCCCGCGCAAACGACGGCATTTGCAGCGCGTAGTAGAGCTTGGTTGCGAGCCGGGCGTAGGGGTTGCGCGGCACGGCCACATGGTCCAGTTCCGATACCTTGATTCCGGCCGTCTCGAGGCAATAGCGGATCGCTGCGGCGGGGAAGCCGGCCGCGTACTTCACGCGGTTGAAGCGCTCTTCTTCCACTGCCGCAACCAGCTTCCCGTCAGAAAGGATCGCCGCCGAAGCGTTACCGTGGTAGGCGTTGATGCCGAGTATGTTCATGAGTCGTTTGCGGCCGGACTTAGAGTGTAACCCAGCCGCCTGAACGTTCAGTCGGCGGGCGCCGCGCCGCCGCGCCGGGCCCATTCGTTCAGTGCGAAAATCGCCCAGGGCCGCGACCACGAGGTCTGGCCGGCAAGGAATTCCTGCCAGACACTTCCGACCCCTTCCGGTTTGAGCAGCGGGACGAGCTGCGGCGCGATGTGTGCGAAGCTTTTCTCGAGGCGCGCTTTCAGTGCGCCGCGCAGCCACTGCTCCCAGGGCAGGGTGAATGTGCGCTTTTTCCGCGCGGTAATTTCCGCCGGCAGCAGCGGGCCCAGGGCCTCGACGAGCAAGGCCTTTTGCACGCCGTTTTTCCGGCGCGCAGCGTCAGGCAGCGCATTGACGAATTCGACCAGCGGCGTGTCCAGCAGGGGAACACGCACTTCGAGCGACCGCGCCATGCTCACCGAATCGGTATCGCGCAGCAAAGTGCTCGCCATATACGAACGCATCTCCATCCAACTGACCGCGCCCGAAGGTTCATGGTTCCGCGCCTCGTCGGCTCCCCGCTCGAGCCAGCCGAGCCATGTGGGTTCGAGCGAGTAGCCGTCGGAGGCCACGCTGCTCGCCCGAAAGCGCGGCTCCATGAGCTTTTCAACTTCGCCCGGCGGAAACAGCGTACGCGCAAAATAGTAAGCGTGCGGCAACCTTGCCGGTTCAATCCAGACCGCGGCGGCCTTTCGCGCCGCGTCCGGCGAACGGCCGGAGCCGCCCGCCGCCCCGAGCAAGCGCGCGCTCGCCTTGCGCAAGACCGCCGGCACAAACCTCGCCGTCCCGGCCAAGCGCGCCAGTTGCGGGGTATCCCGAAACGTCGAATACCCCGCGAACAGCTCGTCTCCGCCCAATCCGGAAAGCGCCACCTTCAGCCCGACTTGCCGCGCGGCCCACGATACAAAGTAGGTATTCACGCCGTCCATGGTCGGCTGGTCCTGCGCCGCCAGCGCTTCATCCAGCCGCTTCGGAATCTCCACATCGTTCAACGGCAATTCGGAGTGTTTGGTGCCGCAGCGTCGCGCCACCGCACGCGTCAGCTCCGCTTCGTCAAACGCCGTGCCCGGAAACGCCAGCGTAAAACTCTGGATACCCGCGTGCTCGCGCCCCGCCAGCGCCGCGATCGCTCCCGAATCGAGCCCGCTCGACAAAAACAATCCGACAGGAACATCCGCGATCAGGTGGGCGCGCACGCTGTCTTCGAGCATGGAACGCAACACGCCCGCGGCCGCGGCAAACGTCTTCGGAGCCCGCGGATCCCTGGCCGCCGGACTCCGCCGCGGATCCCACCATGGCTGGGCGCGTGGGATGCGCCGCCGGTCCGGCACATACAGCAGCAAGCGATGCCCGGGCGGTACCGAGAACACTCCGTCGAACATCGTCACCGGTTCGCTTACGCTGCCAAACAGCAGATATGACGTCAGGGCATCCTGCGATAACTCCCGCGAAGCAATCCCGCTGGCCGCGAGCGCCCGCACTTCCGAGGCGAAAGCAAACCCTTCGGCAGTCTGCGTGTAATACAGCGGCTTGATGCCCAGCGGATCGCGCGCCAGAAACAGCACCGGCCCGGCGTTGTACTGTTTGCGGAAATCCGCGATCGCGAAGGCAAACATCCCGCGCAGTTCGGTGAGGCAGTCTTCGCCCCACTCTTCCCATGCATGCACCAGGATTTCCGTATCCGATTGCGTGGTGAATTGATGGCCGCAGCGCAGGAGCCGCTCGCGCAATTCGCGGTAGTTGTAAATCTCCCCGTTGAACACCACCGCCACGTCGCGCGTTTCATTCCAGATCGGTTGTTGCCCGCCGGAAAGGTCGATGATGCTCAACCTGCGCATCGCCATCGCCAGTCCGGGCGCGCGCGGATCAACCAGGAATCCTTCGCCGTCCGGCCCGCGGTGCCGCATGGCCGCAGCCATCGCACGCACCCGCGATTCAGCTTCTTTGGAGGTGTTCCGGAAGGCGACGCCGCAGATTCCACACACGCCGCTATTTTATCTCAGGCGTCGTGAAAAGTGCTGCGCCCGCCCGCGACACATTTGAGCGCAGGCGGAAACGAGCGAGCTTCCATCGGCGGTCGGCATACCAGGCCAGCACCTGCCGCAACAGGAAGAGCAGCAGCGTTGCTATGGCCGCCAGGGTAAGCACGAAAAAGGATTCCCGCTCCACCAGCAGGCTCCAGTCCACCCGCTCTTCCCAGCCCGAGAACAAGCGGTTCAGGATCGGCCGCAGTTTAACGGCACCCAGCCCGAACTTGTTCACGCGCACGTGCACATAATTTTCGTAGTCGTAGGCCGGCGGGTAACCGGGAATGCGCGCCACCGCTTCGGCGAAGATCTGCCTGTTCCTGAGCTGCTCGCGGGTCAACATCTCTCCGGCCGCATTGCGGTGAATGACCCGGTAGGTCGGGTCCACCACAATCCAGCGTCCGTTCAATCTGACTTCCGCCACCACATGTTTGGTTCTCTGATCGGGACTCAGCAGTAACAGCCTGCGCACCTCGAGATCCGAACTGCGCGCCAGGTTCAGGAAAGCGTTGGTCGCCGTTCCGCAGACAATCAGCAGTTGCTGATAGTTCAGGGTCTTTTCCGGATCGCGTACGGCCAGACCGGTCGGACTGACCTCTTCCGATCGCGTTGGCCCCGTGCGCATCCAGCCCAGAATCGCCTGAAGCCTCCTTTCGGGCGGAGCGCCGACAGGCACAACGGCGTCGGAAAAGCCAGAGAGATAGCGCCTTACCGAATATTCCCAGCCCGCCGAGTAGAGAATGCTCATTACGGACAGAACCAGCAGGGCATTCGTAATGCGCCAGCTGATTCGAAAGAGCTTTTGCCCCACGCTCAACACACGACTGATCCTGGCCTGGGTTTTTGAACCCAAGTTCCTATGAGTCGCTGATACAGCTCTACCATTTCGGCTACCGGCTGCTCCCAGCCGAGGCGTCCCGCCAGAAGTCTTCCACCCTGGGCTAGGCGCTCGCGCAGCGCTCCGTCCGATAATACCTCTTGGACTGCTTTCCTGATGTCCGAGGTTTCATGACGGGCCACGATTCCTGCCGAATCCTTTAACCAAGGGGCTATTCCGCAGTTTTCGGTCACGATGACGGGAGTACCGCAAGCCGCCGCTTCGGCCGCCGTATTCCCAAAATTCTCATTCTGAGAGGGCAAGACGAAAACATCGGCGTCGCGGTAGGCCGCCCACTTCTTTTCGCCCAGGACCCTTCCGGAAAAAACGACCCTTTCCGATACCGAGAGTTCCCGGGCTTGGGATGCCAACCGCAGGAGCATGCCACCTTCGTCCGGCCCTGCGAATACCAGCCAGACCGTATGTCCTCCGATTTCTTTGGGCAGCGCCGAGAACGCGTCGAGCAGGAGATCGGGGCTCTTTTTGGCCGACAGACGTCCCAAGAACAGCACCACGAGCGCGTCCGCCGGTATTCCGTGTTGCGCTCGAAATGCGCCTCTCACTGGCTGCTCCCTCGGGACCATCACGCCATTTCGGCGCAGAACGATCTTGTCACGCGCGATTCCGCCACCGGCCAGCTCCTGGGCCTCTTGTTCCGATGTCGCCACCACCGCCGCCGCTCCCGCCAGCATTCTGCCGCCCCACATGGCGTGATACAGGCGCTTTAGCGCGATGCTGCGCACAATCGGCACAAACATCCCGATCGGCTCGACGACGTAGGGAATCCCTTGCTTCCGGCAGGCACGCGCCACCGACGGCCCCAGCAGATCGTACAGGCCAAAAATATGCACTACATCGAACTGCTTCAGGCGGGCCCGGCAGTATCGTCCAACCGCCGGATTCCAGCTCAGGGCCCGATAGCGGAACCAGGTCGGCAGGTAAATGCTTTGTACGCCGTTTGCGTCGCGGGTCCACCCGAAGGGCGAACGCCTGGCGTTAAATTCGGGAGGATCGTCTTCTCGGCGTTTCTCAAATCCCCAGTCCGCCGATAGCACCGTAGGGCTGTAACCCCGCCGCACCAGCCCCTCTGCCAGCGCCTCCACTTTCACCGGCGGTCCGCCAAATTCGTAAAACGGCGCATAGGATTGCGTGACGCTCAGGATTCGCATAGCTCGCGCAGGATCCGTCGAAAGGACTTCGCAAACACGCTGAACTTGAATTCGTTATCCACCCGCTGTTTCCCGCGCCGTCCCATTTCCGCGCGCAGCGTGGCATCGTCCAGCAGGGTTTCCATGGCGGTTGCCAGCTGCGCGGCGTCTCCGTGGGGCACCACGTAGCCGGTTTTTCCATCCTCGATCACTTCCGGCGCCCCGCCGTGCGCTCCGCCGATCACCGGCTTTCCGCAAGCCATAGCTTCGAGGTAGACGAGCCCAAAGCCTTCGCCGCGGCTCGGCAACGCGAAAAGCTCGCAGTGTCCGTAGCACGCCGCCAGTTCTGCATAGCTCAGTCCGGAAAGAAAATGCACATGCCGATCCACGCCGGTTTCTTCCGCCAGGTCTTCGAGCCAGGCGCGATCATCGCCGTCACCGACAGCCACCAACTGCAATTCCGGCCAGCGCGGCAGCAGCCGAGGGAGCGCGATGATGAGCGTGTCCATCCCCTTGTAGCGCTCGTCGGCGCGCCACCTTCCGACCGTCAGCACCACCTGCCCCTGCGGGAATCTGGCCGGCAGGGCGCTGTTCGCCGCATGTACCGCAAGCGTTTCAAACTGCGGGTCCAGGGCCCACGGCAACACGCGAACTTTGCCGGAATCCACGCCCTGATCCGCCGAGACATGCTCTGCCGTGTATTGGCTTGGCGCCAGCACCAGGTCGGCCTTTTGCAGTGCGTTTCGCCGGACTCGCGGCAGCGGCTGCCAGACCTCCACCCCGTGCGTACAGACGATGGTTTTCAGCCGCGGCGTAATCAGCCGCATGGCCCGCACCACCGGCGCCAGATTCGGATGCCCGGCCACGACGAGCTTCGGGGCTTTCTTGCCCTTGGCCGCGGCGCGCCGGGCCGTTTTAAGCGCCGCCGCCAGAAAGTTTCCTTTTGCACGTTCGCTTCCCGTGAACACGATATCCCGTCCGGTTACGTTCAGCCGCTTCAGCTCCGCTTTGTCATTCAGGCTTAAAATGCGGCATTCCAGTCCCCGGCTGCCCGCGAATTCCGTCAGCACCGCGGCCAAATGCCGCCCCGCCCGCTGCACTCCGCCGGGTGCGTCCAGTTCTGGAAACAGTCCAATCAGCACGCGCCGAGTCTGCCTTGTGCCCGAATCATTCGCAAGCCTTTGCCGAGGCCGTGTTTCGCCGGTCGGAAGGGTTTTACAGCGCGGAGCAAACCGTTCGCCCTGGAAAGGCTTTAACGAACCCGTTGACGCTGCGCCGAGGCCACCAGCGGTACCAGCTCTTCCATCCGGTCCAAATACACGTCCGCGGGATACTTTTCGCGGTCGTGGCTGCCGAATCCAAAATTCACGATTGCGGAAATCATTCCGGCGTTGCGCGCCGTCTGCACATCCACCTCGGAATCACCGACCATTGCCGATTCCTCCGCCGCGACATGCAAATCCCGCAGCACGGCACGGACGCCTTGCGGGTCGGGCTTTTTCGTCGCGAAACTGTTTCCGCCGTAGATCACCTTGAAAAAGGAGGCCAGCCCCAGCCCCTCGAGAATCCGCACGCTGGCGTTCGCCGGCTTGTTGGTCAGCACCGCCATCGGCGTTCCCTCCAGTTCGAGCAGGGCCTCACGAATGCCGGGGTATGCCCGGGTGTGGTCCAGCTTGTGCTGCTCATAGTGGGAAAGGAAATATTGGAGCGCGCCCTGCAATTGTTCGGAATCCGGCGAGCCTCCGAGCGCCCGGCCGATCAAAACGGGCGCTCCGGAACCCACGTAGCTGGCGACAACGTCCTCGGGCAGTTCCGCGCGGCCGATCGCCTTTAGCGTCGCATTCACGGAGAGCACCAAGTCCTTTTTCGAATCGATCAGCGTCCCGTCGAGGTCGAACACCAGCGCCCGAATTCGCCCGCGCAATTTCTCTTGCATATCTTTCTATTTTAATACGCGCTTCGCATTCCCCGCGCTCATTCGCGTAAACTAATAAATTCACTTCGCCCGCTCTCGAGAGGACAGACCACTTCATGGCCCAGGTATTTCCGTTTCGCGCATTCCGCTTCAATCCCCAGGTCGCCCCCTTCGAGCGCGTCCTGACCCAGCCCTACGACAAGATTTCGCCCGAACGCCAGGCTGAATACTACGCCATGCACCCGCACAATCTGATCGCGGTAGAAAAGGGCCGCACGGAGGAGAGCGACGACGCTTCGAACAACGTGTATACGCGCGCCGCGGCCAGGGTCGAAGGGTGGATTCGCGACGCCGTCTTGCTCGAGGACCCCACTCCCGCCTTTTACGCCTACACGCAGGAATTCGCCGTCCCCGGGTGGCATGAAAAGCGCACGCGGCGCGGCTTTATCGGCGCCGGACAGCTCGAAGACTATTCGGCCGGAATTGTCTTCCGCCACGAACACACGCTCTCCGGTCCCAAGGCGGATCGCTTGGAGTTGCTGCGCCACACACGTCTGCACACCGGGCAGCTTTTCATGCTCTATTCCGATCCGCAAAAACGCGTGGACGCGGTGATCGCGGAAGCGGAGAAATCCGCGGCTCCCGCGACGGAACTCACCGACGAATACTGCGTCGTCCACCGCTTGTGGCCGATTGCCGAAAGCGAACGCGTGCAAGCCATGCAGCAGGCGATGGCCGACCGGGAATTGGTGATCGCCGACGGCCACCACCGCTACGAAACCGCGCTGAACTACCGCAACGAACGCCGCGCGCAAGCCGGCGCTTCCGCCGTTCCCCAGGCGGGCTACGAACGCGCCATGATGACGTTCATCAACACTCGCAGCGAAGGGCTTACCATTCTCGCCACCCATCGCGTCGTGACCAACGTGCACGACTTTTCCTGGTCCGCGGTCCGCCGCTATCTTGAGCCTTGGTTTTCCGCCGAAGTTTTCCCGTTTACCGGGGAAGCCGGGCCAGCGCGGGACAAATTCCTGATGCGTCTGAAGGAAACTGCGGCGCAGCATTCGATCGGCGCGTATCCTTCAGGCAATGGCCAGCGCGCTTTCTATCTCTTCCACCTGCGTCCCGGCGCCGATCTCGCGCAGCTGCTGCCGGCCGTTCCGTCGCTGCAGCGGGAGCTCGACGTCGTGCTGCTGCACGACGGCATCCTCGAGCCGGCGCTCGGAATCACCCTGCAGTCGGCGACCCGGGAGATGAACCTGACCTACGAACGCGAAGCGCTGGCAGCGATTGCGGCGGTAGATGCGGGACGCGCGCAAGTATCGTTTCTGCTAAATCCCGTGGACGTGGAAAAGGTGGTCGAGATCGCAACCGCGAACGAGGTGATGCCGCAAAAGTCCACCGATTTCTATCCCAAGCTGCTCAGCGGCATTACCATGTACCGGGTTGATGTCTGAGAAATCGCCGCTGGAAAATAAAAACGAGGCGCACCCTCCTGCGCCTCGTTCGCAAAACCCCTAACAAATCCGTTGGCCAAGCTACTGCGAAAAGCTGGCCACTGCCGCCGCTTCGGTGTCAAAGACCTCGAATACGGTCAAAAGCTTGGTGATCTGCAGCACTTCCTGGAACTTGCTGCCCAGGTGGCACAAACGCAGCGAGGCGCCTTCCTTCTTCGCGGTGTGATGCGAAGCCACGAGCGTACCCAGGCCCGCGCTGTCAATGAAGGTGATGTTGTCCATGTTCAGCACAATCTTCTTTTTGCCTTCCGCCAGCAGGCTCTTTACCTTTTCACGGAGCGCGTTGCTCTCGTCGCCGAGCACGATCCGCCCATCCAGCGCGACCACCGTCACGCCATCCACTTCGCGTTGCGTCAGTTTCAAAGCCACGTTCTTTTCCTCCTCATTGGTAAGCGGGTGCGTCGGCAACCTGTCCCGAGCCCCAAAGCATATCCCGTGACTTCACGGTTTGCAAAATCTTCCGCAAGCCACTCAGTAGTAGTCCGCGCAAGACATATAGTAGCCGCAAACGTCGCAGACGAGTTTGCAGCGCCGTGACTCGAGCCGCCGCGAACAGACCGGACAAAACCGCGAAGCATCTTCATGCGCCGCCACGGAGAAGTGCGAAGCGGTGGACTCCTCCGCCCGGACGGCGCCACGCTCGTCGGCTGCTGCGGCCGCCCATCCGCTGGCGTCGCCGCCCAGCTCCTTTTGGGACCCCTTACCAAGATCGCAACCGACGCGCTGCACACCTTGTTCCACGGCGCACCGTTTATAGCACAACCGCGCCAAATGAGGGTAGCGGGCATAGGTCGTAGCCACGGCCCTCGCCATCAGCCTCCCGCCGGCGCTCCGGGTCGCTATCGGGCGGAAACGAGTGATTCGTGACGCGGAAAAGCGGTTAAACGCTTGGTCAAAGGCAGGGCTTTATCATGTCGGGTCCTGTTGACGTGTACATACGTAGAGGTTAACGACAGTGACCGCAGATCCGCTCGATCGGCTGCCGGAAGCTCAGCAGAGGGCGCACCGGATGCTTCTTTAATCAGTTCGATCCCTCGTTTGTCTTCCAGGTTTCCCATCCGAGCGAGCCTTATCGCGGCACGCAATTCAAACAGCCTTGCGTGCTGAAGTCGGGCCAATACCATGGCCTTCTTGAAATAGCGTTCAGGTCGATTCTGTTCGCCGTCAGAGTGGCCCAATTGCAGTTCCCCCTTTAGCCTGAAAAGTTCAGATTCGTAGTACCGTTCATCGGTTCGGCGGACGATGTCCTCAGCTTGAGCGATCGCGCGCAAACCTTCCTGTGGTTGCCGCAAAAGCAAGCACACATCAACCTTCATGCCAAGGAGATGAGTCAGCGATTGCTCGGTGCCGATTTTCCGCGCCGCTTGTATGCCATTTTCCATCTGCCTCAATCCCAACTGATCCCGGCCTAGGTGCACATGCGCCCAACCCGCGTACACCTCAGCCCACGCCAACATCAGCCGCAACCCTTGTTCCTCCGCCAATGCTATCGCTGCCTCTGCGTTCTTTATCGTTGCATCGGGATCTCGGCGCATCTGCTGAACGGAAGCGGCAAACACATATGCAATGGCTAACGAGAGCGGCTGAGCCAAATCTGTTGCACGTTGAATGGCGGAAGCTGAGGCAACACACTCCCGCGTCGTGGTCGCCATACGTGCTTGCCATCGCGGAGTGTTTCGCTTGGTCGTAAAGACGCAAGCCTTCGGACGTGTGTTCCAACGTGGAGAGTATTTCCCCCCGAGAATACGCGGTCGCCCATGCCGCGTGATGAGCCTGCAGGATCAATTCGGGGTCCGAAGTTTTGCACGCCGTCGCCAGCAGACCTTCTGAGATTTGATTCGCTATGCCGAGTGAACACCGCCCCCAATAAAAGAGCCACAAACCCCATTGGGCTGGAAATAGCTGCGCACTGTTTCCAAGCTGATCGGATAAGAGTCGGGATCGGGAGAACGCGGCTTTCTGCCGCGGTCGCTCCAAACCCGTAAGTTGCCATCAGGACGCCCCCAAGACCTGCGTACAATATCGCCTCTCGCTCTCTCTTCTCGGGACCATCCGACACGTGACGGAGCAAAGCGATCGCTCGGTCAAAGTGCATGCGGGCCTCCGTGTAGGCGCTTCGTTGGCGGGCCGTCTTACCGGCCACTTCAAAGTACTGAATCGCCAGATTGAATTCCCGTCCGAGTTCAAAGTGCATGGCAAGTTCAGCAGCACTTTCTTTAGCAGAGTCGCCGTACTCTACCTGTTTGATCTTGCCGACGCGCAGGTGAAGGTCTTCAAGTCGTCTGCCGGAAATGCGCTTATACAATGCATCCTGGTAAAGAACGTGAAGGAAGGCGAATCCCTGCGCAGTCTCCTGCCGCTTTGCTTTTAGGCCCTCCTCGAAGCAGATCAGTCGCTGACGGCGCACCAGGGACCTGAGTAGCTCATCAGCTTCGCCAGCCGGGACACCGGCGAGTGCGGCGACGGTGGACGATGCAAACGTCCCACCGGCAACCGACGCGACTTCCAATAAGTTCCGCTCTTCGGGGCCGAGCCGCTCAATCTGGGTTTCGATGGCACGCCATAAGCTCAGAGATACTCCTAAATCTTGCTGGCTGATTCGGTCAGGAAGAGCCCAGGCTCCGTCTTTCTCTTTTATGAGATTCCTTCCTTCCAGTTCACCCAGTACATTGATGACAAACAGAGGATTGCCCTCCGTCTTCGCATGCACGAGTTGGGCTAATTGGTTGATGGTCGTCGGTCCCTGCCACTGCGGGTAGCGCATTGTGATGTAGCTTTCCACAGCTGCTTCATCAAGACCGGTTAGAGCGATATGACCACACTGACCTCGTAGTTGAAGCTCGTCCGGAAAACGAGCAAGGGGATGATCGGTACTGGCAACCTCCGAAGAACGGAAGGTTCCGATGAGGAGAAGCCGAGCAGTCTCAGGACGTTGCGCAAATGCCACAATCCAGTCCAATGTTGACCTGTCGCTCCAGTGCAAATCTTCGAGCCAGAGAATGAAGGGCTTTTCCGCGGTTATTGTTTCCAGAGTGTTGGTCAATTCCCGGAGCATCCTCTCTCTAGTTGTTCCGGCAATCGCCTGCTGCAGAGCGAGGTATCTTTCGGTTGGCAGCAATGAGGGAAGTTGCGCAAGCCATGTGGGACCGTGCCTCTCAATGATGGAAACAAATTGCTCTCCGTCTTGCTGGTGGCAGAGGCGATTCAGCGCATCAAGTATCGGCTCGTATGGCTCGCCAGCCCCGAAGTGCTGAACACACTGGCCCCAAGTGACCCGTGCCTGGGATCGATCTAGAACGTTCGTCAGAAAAGTTAAGACCGTGGTCGTCTTTCCAACTCCGGCATGGCCGGAAACGAACAGGATCTGACGGACTCCCTGTGATGCCAGTTGCCATGCATTTTCCAATTGTCTGATCTGGTGCTCCCGCCCAACGATAGGTGCGTGGCAAGCGGGAAAGGGGACCGCCCTCGAACGCACCACCTCGGCCGGTTTTCTTTCGAGGACAGACGCTACGAACCGGTAGCCTCTCCGGTGCACGGTCTCGATGAACCTTGGTTGCTTGGCGTCATCATGCAGAGCGCTGCGCAACTCCTGAATGCAGGAAGACAAGGCAGCATCGCTCACATTTGTATCGGGCCAGATCTTCTGAAATATCTCTTCCTTACTGACGATCACTCCGGCTCTCTCCGCCAGGAAGCAAAGCAAGGACAAGGATTTCGGTGTAATTCGGATCTCGCGATCGCCGCGTCGTAGCCCTTGGCGAGCATCGAGTTGAAACGCACCAAAGCGAAACATCGAATGGAACCTCTCTGCCTGCGGGTTGGCAGCTGCGCTGTGATTGGCTCATTCAGAACTGAGTCTCGTTGCCGGTTCGCAAGTTATAGCTTGAATCTCGTCCCTTTGGAAAGGCGAATCTCGAAAGCTGGCCGTGGCTCCCATAGAAATCCCAAAAATGTCCCATCCTTCTCCCAAGACATGCAAAGACTGCGTTCCTAAGATTTCGGGTAAATCGAATGTCGCTGTCCCCTATTGATGAGAATGCGACGAATTCACTGGAGGTCCGGAAATGTCTAAACTCGCTCTTGTTGTCGGAACGGTTGTCATAGCACTTTGCGGTTCTACGTCCCTTCATGCTGATGCAGTCTCAGACTGGAACAAAATCATGGTCAGTATTGTTCGGACGGCACCAAATGCCTTCTTTCAGGGCCGTTATGCGGCAATCACGGAGGTGGCCGTCTTTGAGGCCGTGAACGCCTGCACTCGACAATACCAGCCCTATCTGGGCACAATCAGCGGCGATTCAGGGTGCTCGCCAGAAGCTGCCGCGATTGCGGCCGCCCATGACGTCCTGGTGAACTATTTTCCAGCCGCCGCCGCCACGTTGGATGCCAATGAGGCAAACTCCCTTGCCCTCTTGCCGGACGGAAGCTCAAAGACCAGTGGAATTTCCGTGGGCAAAGCGGCAGCCGCCGCCATGATTGCGCTACGTGCAAATGACGGCTCTACTCCAATCGAGACCTATCTGCCCACTTCGTCAGCCCCTGGAGTGTGGCAGCCCACACCACCTGCCTTTGGCCCGGGCATCCTATTGAATTGGAGGGACGTAATTCCATTCGCAGTAAGATCGAGCGAGCAATTCCGCGTGAACGCGCCTCCCGATCTGACTAGCCGAAAATACACGACGTCATATAACGAAGTCCTCGAATTCGGTGACGTCAACAGTGCATCTCGGCCCCAGGATCGCACCGACGTTGCTCACTTCTATGCACTGGTCAACGCCCCAGAAGTTTGGAATTCCGCGGCCCAACAGATCACTCAGGCCCGAATGACTCCTCTTACA
>Ga0306921_10001301_pt1 | contig 24074 bp, 19 predicted proteins | sample sta12Cox44000080_FD_203760 | JGI IMG/M metagenome (GOLD analysis project Ga0306921, IMG submission 203760) | Lab enrichment of tropical soil microbial communities from Luquillo Experimental Forest, Puerto Rico - statoxic.12C.oxic.44.000.080 (v2)... | ecosystem: Environmental > Terrestrial >...
TCTGATGCGGGCCGGGCTGCGGGAAGCGCGAGCGTGGCGATCGGCCACCAACGGACACGGTCCATGGTGGAACGGCGACGCTTCGCACATGAACGAAGCCTTTCCGAAGTCTTACTTCGACCGCATGGGTTGGTTTCGCTGCTGGTGGCCCAACGGCGCTTTTCGTTGGCTTCATGAACCGCCGGATGCGGAACCGCACGTCCGGTGGTGCGGGAGGACGGCGGGAGTAATCCCGCCTCCTACCCGATCCACCAGGTCGTGCTTTAACACCCTGAAGGTTTGCAAACGTTCAAGGTGAACGTCTGCGTCCCATAGTTTTTGTTGGTGTCGTTGACTTTTACCCCGAAATTGTAGGTTCCGGTCGCGGTTGGTTTGCCGGAGACTACGCCGGACGAACTGAGCAAAACGCCAGGCGGCAATGCACCGGACACCACTGCCCATGTGAATGGTGATGTGCCACCGGCTTGGAAAAGCTGACTGCTATAGGACTTGTTATAGGTAGCGTTGGGCAGAGTCGTGGTGAGGGTCGGGAAAGCGCTGTCGGACAGCCAGATCAGCATCGACAACGCACTCGTCGTCACCTCAGACTGCCCGCTGTCCAAATTCAGTTTGAACCAATAGCAACCTGCGTTGAAGTTCAAAGTGTTCCAGGGGAAGATGAACTGGTTCGTAATTCCGCTCCCTGAACTGGATACCTGCGTGACGGTTAAACCGGCCGGTGGCGTTGCCGGGCAGGCTCCGTCATACGGAGTCGGTCCGATGGCGCTCAGTGCCGTGTTTGCTTGCGGCCGCGTTACCTGCACGCCCGTGTCATCGTCCTTCAAGGTCCAAGTTACATTGACGACACTCGCTTTGGTGGCCGTGCTGGAGCCAAACGCCAGATCATGTAATTCAACCGTGTGCCGCGTGTTCGTGTAACAGCCCGTCAGCAGCGGTGAATTGCTCGTGGTGTTAGAAGCTTGGCTCTCAATCTGGTTCTTTGTGATGTCGTCAACGATTACCGAGGTTACGTAGTACCGGTAACCGCCCGAGTTGCAACTAACATTATCGGGGTACGAGGTCATGTTGCCAGCAACAGTGGCAAGAAGCCTGAATGGACCTAGGTTAACGGAGCGGTAAACGTTGTAGCTGACGGGCGCGCAGGCGATCGGCGGGTTCCAGCTTACCGTTATCGTGCGCGGTGACACTCCTTCCGATGCCGTCACGCCCAGAGGAGGACGGGCGAAAGAGCATAGCGTCTGGTGAGTACTTTCTGAACCAAACTGACCGCTGTTGCCGAACTGACCGCTGTTCCCGAACTGACCGCTATTGCCGAACTGACCGCTGTTGCCGAACTGACCGCTGTTGCCGAACTGGCCGCTGTTGCCGAACACAGACAAACTGCCGGTCGCGCCGATCTGCCGCGGGTCGACACCCGGGCTCGTCGACGTCGGGGTCCAGTCACTATGGCCATGGAAAGTCTCGTTGCTGTTGCCGTCGAAATTGATGTCCTGAGGAGTAGGCGGAGTAGGGGTTGGGTTCGTGGTCCAGGAAAGTGTACCGGTCGGGCCGAACATGCGGGCCATCTGTGCACCGTCGAGTATGGGAGAGCCGTCGCAATGCCGCGCCGCTGCGTGGGCGGCATCCGTCGGGGCATACCAGGCGGTGTCCAAGTAGGGCGTGAGCGCCGTCGGGGTACTGAAGCCGGTCGCGCTCGATGGATCAGGCTCGATCAGCGACTGCAGCGATTCCTCGGCATAATCGAGAAATTGTCCGTCCAGGAGATCTATCTGGAACGAGTAGTTCATCACACTGAGAAAGTTCGGCTTGCAATTGGCTTCGAAGGTGGGCGTGTAATCGTTCAGGCTTGGATTAGGTTTTGGGGGCAGCGACAGGTTCTTGTAATACAGGCCCCCGTGGGTCAGGCTGAGCGCATGCCCGAGCTCATGCATGAAAGTGCCGGCTTCGACGTTCCACGTTACGTCAGACGCAGGCCAGTTGCCGAGGGCTACGAGAAAGTCATCGCCGCCAAGATCGGAAATCCCAGAAACGGAGCCGGCCTGGCCGCGGGCAATGGAAAGATCCGGGTCGGTCTGTTGGGTGTAGGAAGCGTTTAGTGAGGGGCCGCCGATTTGTACTGTGAAAATGTAAGGACCTGGCGCTGTATTGACCGCACTGCAGTCATTGGGAGTGGGGGGACTGGTGTTTGTGTTCGCGGGACAAAGTGTGCTGGCCACCAGGTAGGTCCCGTTTAGGTACGCATTGGTTCTCGCATATGAGATGGTGACCCGGCCGTTGCCATGAGTCGAATCAACAACCAGCCCGTGTGCAGTTGAGGTGTAGAACGTGATCGTGTTGCCCGATTGCGAAACGACACCGGCTGGCGCCCCTGTCCCTATCGAGTCCGTCAGCCCGCTTTGAAAATTCCAATTGGGTTGCCCTGCTGCATGGCCAAATAATGCATAGTGCCAGCTGTCCTTCCGCCCGTGCTGAAACCGAGGCACGCAGTTTGCCGGAGGGGGTGAGGTAGTACACGCGCTGGTATCGCCGCTAGTACTGTCGACAAGCTGATTCTTGAGAAATACAAAACCTCCTTTCCAGGCAACTACACCGGATTGACCCGGGTATGCGCAGTACACAGGGTTCCCAGAGAAGTCGGTACAATCCGAAGGACCCGAGCCGAAGGTCTGCTCCTGGATAGCCCAGCGGGGAGAGACATGTAGATAAATTGGCTGGTGGTTGGTTGAGTCAGCAAAAGCATCAATTACCTTCTGGACGACAGTTTCCCCACCCGGCGCGGTGATCAAGTACGGATTGAACGAATACCCAGTGCCACACGCATTGGTGCCGCTTTCCTTGGATTGGCACATGTAATCCAGCTGAACGAATACGTCGGGATGCGGGTTTCCCGGGGTGCCGAGCTGTGCTCCGGTAAGATCAACCCAGGAAGGATCCGACGGTCCACTGCACGTAGCCGGAGGGTTTGTTTTCGTCAGGATCGCGACGTCGCAATAACCGGGGGTCCAAGCTGGGTTCTGCGGGTCATGTTTCCACACGTTCAAAATCCCGTCCCCGTCAGTGTTCTTGACGGTGGTAGAGACAATGGTTGCGCCCCAGTCTACGCATCCCTGCTGGCTGGTGGATGGTACGACCTCAGTCGTCGCCGACCTGGCGTCCTCCTGGACTGGATTTGTGAATGACGGAGGACCCACTGGATTTGCCGGCGATGGATAATTCGAATCCCCGAAAGTCCAAGTCACGGTATCCCAGTCGCCGTAATAGCCGGGAAATGCAGCCTGGCCGCTGCCGTACAGAGAGGGAAGCGGGGAGGCTAGAACGTTGTTTGGGTCAGTGCTGAAGTAAACGGTTTGGAACTTGTTGCTCTGGCCGCTGCCCACGATGTGGGTCAACCGCGTTACCGGGTTTGTCGCAGCGTCATAGAAACCTAAGACTGTCTGCGTCATGAGTAACGAGGAGGGTACGTTGAACGTGGATTGGCCGTAAGCGCCGTCGTAAATGACAATCGAGTTCAACGGGACATCTTTTGAGAGGACCCTGTAAATGATGACAAGGGTCGCGCCGAGCGTAATTGGGGGCGACCCGCTACTGCTGCTTGGTAGCGTCACCTGGTATGTGGAATTAGCCAGCACATTCCCGCTTGAATCGTGCGGCAGCAAGCCGCCGACGTTGGCGCGATAAACAGTAACGATCCTCCCGGTCGAATTGCTTGGGCAGCCTCCACTGCTCCAGGATACAGAGCTCTGGGTGGGCAGGGGTATTCCCGCTAATGCATAACTCTGCCCTTGGACTGCGAAAAATCCGTTTTGGCCTGCTCCAATGTTATTGTTACTCTCCACCGTTTCCCAGTACAGGAAGGCCGCAATGACGTGGGCTCCCGTGGGTACAGACGTGGCGCCCGTAATACCCGGATTCCGTAGTCCCGTGGAGGGATTTTTGTCAGGGACGTTTATCACTCCAGTCGTCATGCCGTTGACGACCGTTTGGTTCATGTTGTAAGCACCGGCGACCACGTAATCGCCCGTCACAAAATAGTTGTTTTCGAAACTCAGCGGCGGAGTCGCTTGCGTAAAGCCGGTTTGTCCAAACCCCATCACCAAAAGAACCGCTAATCCACACAGGGTAAGAATCACCTTCCGGACAGCACGGCGCGCGTGCGCGCATGGATAGCACGACATGTTTATTCCTTATCTTTTATCGAAGGACCTGAGAGTTCCCCCGAGTTTGTTTGACGACTGGCTAGCTGGCTGGACGGCTTGGGGGAGGCTACTAACTTTTATATCGACGAAGGGATTTTCTGCTGATTCCCTTCAATTGTCAAATGTTTGCCGTTCGGCGGTTGTCGTTCGGGACCACTGCCAACCATTTTCTTAGGCTCCCCTCAAGTGCGCATCTTGAGCCCTGTCGTAGGAGAGATCCATGAAGGCAGTCTGAATTGGTCTGAATTGATGTGAAGAGCGCGCTGACAGGTACAATGCCGCTCGCCGGGGTCTGCAACGGGCGCACGGGAGGGGGAGTAAGAGCCACTATCCGGGACTAAAGTTGCAGCTTCGTGATCGTGGTTCTCCCCTTTTGGATCGCTCATGCCCGAACTCGCAACCTCCCGCTGGACCTTGAGCCTCTCCGGCAATCAGGTCAGGCTGCGAAGTTGTTTTGACAAGGTCACATCCCAGTACGTATTAGAAGTATACCCGCCATTCTGATGCAGAAACACATAAGAACGTCAGCTCCCGACCATCAAACCAGCGCCTGGCCGACAGATTGCGCTATCTAGAAGCCCCAATTTGGATACCACCGTTCCCCTCAACGCTAGTCTGCGAGGGCGGCTGATTCTGACCAATATTGCCGTATAATCTCGCTCGACTCCCCCCTGCGCTCTCTGCCATGCCTGCCACCGATAAGCTTCTCCCAGGCTCGGACCGCCACTTCATTGCAGTCATTACTCTGGGGGATGAGGTCTTCGGCGACATGCGCCGGGCGCTTTCCTCGAGTTTCCGCCTGACGCAAGCCAGCACGGAGGAGCAGATCAAGGACCTGATCGACAATCCCCGGATCCATGGGATTGTTCTCGACCTGGAAACGATCGGGGGCGGACCTACTGACGGCATCGAGGTTCTGCACGAAATACGGCGCCTGCGTGACGATTTGATGTTAGTCGCGATTACCGAATCCACCGCTAGCGAATTGCCACTGCTGGCCTCCCAAGCCGGGGCTGACCACTTCTTCCTCAAGCCGGTCGAAAGCGACCAATTGAGGACCCTGTTGCAGCAAACTCTCGAGAAGCGGGCATTGCAATTTGAGGGACGGTGGCTGCTCGAGCAGGTAGAAAGCCGGTCAGCCTTCGCCGGGATCATTGGCGGCAGTGGCGCGATGCGGAAGGTGTACCGGGCGATTGAAGCTGTGGCCGGATCGAACGCCAACGTGGTCATTCGGGGGGAGAGCGGCGTTGGCAAGGAACTCGTGGCACGAGCCATTGTGCAGACCGGCGATCGGTTCCAGCAGCCCTACATATGCCTGAACTGCTCGGCGCTTCCGGAATCGCTGATCGAGTCCGAGTTGTTCGGCTACGAAAAAGGCGCCTTCACGGGTGCCGATAGTGCGAAACCTGGCCTCATCGAGGCAGCGCATAGTGGAACGCTTTTCCTGGACGAAATCACCACCCTGAACCACGGACTTCAAAGCAAGCTGTTGCGTGTGCTACAGGACAGGATGGTGCAGCGGCTGGGCGGCCGTACGCCCAAGAAGATCGACTTTCGCCTGATCACGGCGACCAATGACGATCTGGAAGCCATGGTCAGCATGGGCCGTTTCCGCGAAGACCTCTACTACCGGATCAATGTGGTGCCCATTCATGTGCCGCCCTTGCGCGACCGGGAGGGCGATATCCCCTTGCTGGTGGAGCATTTCTTACGGCTTTATTGCACGGCGAATGGGAAGCCGGTAAAGCGGTTGCAACCCGAGGTCATAGAAATTCTGGAAGACTATTCCTGGCCGGGGAATGTTCGGGAACTGGAGAACGTCGTGCAGCGCCTGGTGATCATGGGCGATGGACAAGTAGTTGCCGCGCACCACCTGCCTCAGCAATTGCTGACCTCGAGTGCCGCCAGCCAGGAAGCCATTCTTATCCCCGAGGGAGGGGTGGACTTCGACGCCGAAATGCAGAAGATCGAGATTGCCTACCTGAACGCGGCCCTGCGCAGAACTGACGGAAGGAAGACCGCTGCTGCCCGCCTGCTGCGGATTGATCCCCAGCGGATGAAGTACCTCTGCCGGAAGCTGAATTTATAAAGTCCACCCTCACAAATACCCGCGGCACGCTTCATTGTGGTTAAAATTTAACCCACATGAGGTTAATTTTTAACCGAAGTGAGTTTTTCATCCTGCACCCGAGCCGCCGTCCCTACCTCATAGGGGGTTGAAGTGCGGCGTTTTGATAGACATAGCAGCGGCTCCATGGGCGCCACGGGGTTTGGCATGAGGTGTGCTCTAAGCAAAGCCGCGCAGCCGCAGTAACTCAAAAATTCCGCCAAGGAGACCAACATGACGATCCAGAAAAAGTCCCTAATCAGCACGCTGAACACCACCAAGAAGGCCATCGTAGCCAGCAAGCCCGCCGAGCCCGCTTCGACCAGCGAAGCCCGCTCCAGTGCCCGCCAGACCACCAGGCGCAATTCGCGCACAGTGACGCGCACAGTAGCTCGCAAGCCGACCCGTGCTGTCTAGCAAGTTACAGATCCAGATTGTTGGTCATCCCCGAAAGGCTGCGGGTTCCCCGCAGCCTTTTTCACGTCACCACACCTTGCGACTTAGAAAGGCGGCGATTTCCTCATAGGCGAAGCCCGCCAGGCTTCGATGTGCACCGTAAATGCGCCCTGTGCCAACCATCCCGGGTTTAAGCCTGCCGTCCGGATTGCTCACAAACAGCGTCATCTCGTAGAACGTCGGCGGATGCATTCCCTTGAATTTTGACACATCGACCAACCCGGGAGGGACTTGCGAGGACACGGGCGACACCTGGATCCTTTCCGCATCCAACTTCCCCCAGGTACCGTCCAAATTCAAGCGGCCGTTCGCATCCGGGCGATACTTGTGCATGTCGTATTCGGAAACGTAGATACGCACTCGCATACTACGGATGTCGGCCACCTCGGCCACTTCCGTGCCATCTTTCACAAAACTTCCGGCCAGATCTGTGACCCGGGGCGTGGTCACAACGCCGGTGATCGGAGACTTGAGCTCCAGTTCGGCGGCCTGAGAAGCAACCGCGCTTGATTGCTGCGCCAGCAAGTCGCGTCGGGTCAAGGCGAGACCGGTATTAGCGTGTCGAAATTCCGCCGCATTCAGCTCTGCCGAAGCTCTGCTGAACTCAGCCGCGGTCTGCGATTGCTTGGATTCGAGAGCGAGGTTGACGAGTCGTGCTACCGGCGCACCCTTGGAAACGGCCTGGCCTTCCTCGACGTACACGTTGGTGATTCTGCCGGCAACCTGCGTTCGGATTACAGCGCGATCGGCGGCCTCCAGAGAGAATCGGCCGGCAATGGACTCGCGCCAGAGGGGCAGTAAGAGGAAGGTGACGATAGCGGCAAACGCCCATCGCGATTGGCGCGATCGCAACCACACCCATATGCGGTCTTTTTTGTCTAAATAAAAGAAGTTCATAAAATTCACCAGTGAGCGTATACGCGAACGAAAAATGAAAGCGCCGGTAGCGAACTCGGGCACAAACGACCATTCCTGGTTGAAGTTGCGGAAGATGTTTCCCACAAATCGCGCCAGAATATAAAGCACCGTGTAGCTGTATAGTCCGGAAGCAATGGCGTAGACAGCGAAGCCCAGCCGTCTCCGCTTCGGGACATACGGCACCTCCACCGGCAACTGCCAGATATGCTTCTTCACCCACGCGGAGACATATGCGGTAGAGGTTTCCTTCAGATCCAGAATTCCAAGGACGTCACAAAGAATGTGATATCCGTCAAGCTTCATCAACGGATTCCAATTCAGCAGAACCGTCGCAATTCCCGTCATTAACACCATTACATAGGCGAAGTCATGCACCGCAGTTCCTGGCGGTGTGCCCCACCAAACGATGGTTGCGATGGTGCAGAGATACAGTTCCGACCAGACTCCGGCAACGGTGATCAGGACGCGCTCGAGCGGCGGACAACGCACCACACCTTCAGTCGTGTCCGTGTAGAAGGCAGGGGTGAGGTACACCAGGGCAAAACCCATCGAGCTGACCCGCCCTCCAAAGTGACGGCAGGTCACTCCATGCGCGGTTTCATGGATCGCGGCCAGGAACAGCGTTATTCCCCAGAAAGCGGCCAGGTCCAGCCAGCTTTTGTCGGCAAAGTTGAAGAATTGAATGGTATCGCGCCAGACCTCCCCCCAGTGCGCCACAAAGATGCTGAGTGTGGCGGCAAAAGCACAGAACGTGAGGAGCGTGAACCACCAGGTGAAAATAAAGCTGATCTTGCCATGCAGCCAAACCAGGAACGGATCGGGATTGAAAGCGGGGAAAGTGATGAAGCCCAGATCGCCCCATTGGTTCTTCTTTTTGAGGGCATTTCGCCGCTCCTCTGCCGACTGCATCAGGGAGGCAATATTTCTTTCCTGCGGCGTCTTGTACCAGAACTCGATCGATTCCAGGTCATCGGCAATGTCATGCAGCTCGTCGAGGGAGACTCGATTCCCGGTCTCCTGGAAATATGATTCGGCTACTTCTTCATAGGTCTGCTGGCCCTTAAAGAAACGGACCAGTTGCCAGGTCTGAGGCGCCAGATTGAAAACCGCATCCACGCCAGGCACATACAAGCGCACGACCGGCCGCCCATCCACGATGTGTTCTTGATGAACGACTTCCGGGTGCAGCCGTGGACAACGCTGAGCGACCAAACGCGCCGGGATTTCCGGCAGGGCGACGTTGAGGGCCTGCGTGAGATTCATGGACGAGGTTCAAGGCGAAGTGTCGCGCTCATGCCCGGGCGCAGAGATCCAGTGGGACCGATCACTTCAACCAGGCCATCGAACGTCCCACTCGTGGGGTCGACGACCGGACTCAGTTCGATCACCTTCGCCATATGATCTTCACCGGGGAAATCCGGGATGGTGAGTGGAAGCTGCTGTCCGCGCGTTAGCGTTCCCAAGAATTTTTCCGGCAGGGTGAAGCGCATCCGTAACGGGGCTTCGGCTGTAACCCAGAAGAGTCGATCGCCTTTGGCGACCTGCTGGCCTTCCCGCACATAACGCCGGGCCACAATCCCGGAGAAGGGCGTGCGGATTTGAGCCTTTTCCAGTTCCAACTCGAGGGAGTGTTCTGTCTCCCTGCAATTCACCAGCAGTTGCTGCACGCGCTTGACGTCCCACTGATCGGCTTCGGCTTTGAACTTGACATGTTCCCATTGCTCGCGAGTAATCAGTTGAGCATCCCACATTTTCTGGGCGCGATCGAAGTCGGCCTGCAGCACCCGCGCCTCAGCTTCCCAGTTTTTCAGGTCTGCCTCCGTGCTTCGGGTCTTGGCGCGGGCTGCCTCCAAATCGGCCTCCAATTGGCGGGCGTCCAGTTGTGCAAGGAGATCGCCCGCGCGGACCCGCTTTCCTGTGTCAGCAAGAAGGGTGGCTACCACTCCTTCGCGCTGCGCGAGGACATCGAGTTGGTGCTCCACGATCAACGGCCCCGAAACGGTGAAGGCGTTGGAAGGAGCTGGTGCGGGCGGTGCTGGAGATGGATCCGGCGTCGGGTGAGTTGCCGGAGCCGCTGAAGCGATCGAGTTGCCTCGGTCAGCGCAACCCGCAGCCCCCAAAAGGCAGGTTAGAGTAAGCACGGTGTAAGCAATTGCGACTCGCATACAGTCCTTCTAAATCCCAAACCAAGTCCAGGTTCTCGAATACAGCCACAACAGAGGCCTACGGAACAGCGCGTAGCCAGCTGGATACCATCCCACTCGAACCTTTCCGCGTCCTTCCATGCCGGCACGGATGGCCCCGTCTTGATTGGGAACGACCACACGCGCATAAAACACCCGCTCTTCGCCCAGCAGATCGGCCTTCGGGCTGACGACCGCAACATCCCCGTGGAAAACGCGAGTCGGAAATGCATTGAGCTTCACCGACGCTGTCTCTCCAGCACGCAACAAACTCGCTTCAGCATCATCGACTGCAACGTCCACGACGGCGCGCGACGTATCGACCACCTCGGCAAAGGTGTCTCCGAACTCCAGCCTGCGACCGACCATGTTCTCCACGTGCGGTGTGGCGACGACCCCTTCGATGGGGGAACGCAGCCGGGTGCGATCAAGCAGTTCCTGGCTCCGGTCGACCTCGGACTTCCACAACTCCGCCTGCACGCGCTGAATTCCCGCTTCTGTTCCGTCGTTGGCGGCCAAGGCGCGGTTCATCTGCAGAGTGGCCGCCTGGTACTTGGCCTGGGCTTCGGCGAGTTTCGACCGGGCGTCCCAGTCGGCCATCTCCGCGAGCACCGTCCCGCGCGCGACACGGTCGCCCTCATGCACATAAACCTTGCTAATGACACCTTCGACCTCGGGTTGCAGCCGGGCCGAGCGTAACGGCGCCACGACCGCGTCGCCTTCCACGCGCAATAGCCATGGGAACCCAGCCAAAAAAAGAACCAGCGTCACCGCGGCGGAAATCAGCAGCATGCGCCGCCGCTTCTCTAGTGCCATGAAGCTGCGCTTGCGCTTCAGTACCGGCTCGAGCACGGAGATGAACGGGACTTCCTTGTACATCTGCGCGTTGCGCAGGGCGACGGTTGCCTGCCCGCGAAGTACTTGCAGAATCTCGAGGTGCGCGGTTGAAAGAAAATCCGGATCAGGGCTCTCCAGTGCGAGAACGCCCACCCGCCCAGTGTCGTCGCTCAAGGATTGAGCATAGAAGCCGCGCATGCCGCTGCTCTCGAAATAGGCGTGAAACTTGGTCCGGGTTTCGGGACGTTCGACATCGATTTCATTTCCGTGCTGGCGAACATGCAGTACCCCTTCGGAGTCCATCGCCCACCGGAGAAGGTCGTTCAACGGAGCAATATCGGGGGCGTCGGGGTCCACCTGCGTCAGACCGGTCACCGCTGCCAGCTTGTATTTGCCGTTCTGCTCGAGAGCGATGGCGGCCCGCTCATAAGGAATTACGGCTTGCGGAGCGTTGACGATGGTCTGAAGAACTCGTTCCAGGTTGAGGGTGGAGGTGATCTCCTGGCTCACGCGCACCAGCGTCTCCAGTACCTCGACCTTGCGTTCGGCGAGAAGGAGACTTGAATTGTGCAGAGCGAGAGCCGCCGATTCGTTCAGGCTGGTGAGGACAAAAAGATCGTCCTCATCGAATGGAGTTCCGTCGGGCCGGTTCACCGCCTCAACCACTCCTACCAGAGATTCCTTGTCCATCAGGGGCACCACCAGGATCGACTGCACCGCCCCTTGAGCGGCGTTTGCGTTGCGCCGATTCAACCGCTCATCGGCTGGATCCTCTATCAAGACCGCCTCGCCATTGTCGGAAACATCCCCCGCCAGCCCCTCTCCACCCTTCTGCACCATGTTCGGCTGCGTGGAAGGGTCTTCCCCTGACTGGTGCATCAACCGAACGCTGCCATCACCCTGGACCATCCAGATATTGACGGCCTCGCATTCAAGCATTTCCCGCATCTTGCCGCCGATGATCGGCAGCAACTCGTCCATCTCCAGGGTCGAGCTGAAGACCTTTTCAATGTCGTAAAACTGCGTGAGCCGCGTGATCGAATTGAGAGAACCGTTTCGCTCCTGCTCGTAGGAAAGCGAGGCAACTAGGGCTGCCGCAGCCAGCTCCGGGAAGGGCCCGAGCGCATGGAGTTGGCCCGGCTCCAGAGGCCGATCAAAGCTCAGAATCTCGATCGCCCCCACCAGCGTGTCGGCTTGGAGCAGGGGCACACAAGCCAGGCCTTTGACCGTCCGGCGGACGTTCAGGTGGGCATACTCTTCGCGCACCAAGGCACTGCCTTCAAACGTAACCGCGACCCTTTCCTGCAGCAGGGTCCCCAGCGTGCCCGCGTCTACCGGAACCGTAGCGTCCGGCTCCACGCCTTCCCCCTGGGACCCTGCTACCGACCAGTAAAAGCCCGCTTCATCCTGCTGCAGCAGGTAAATGGTCGTCGTGGTAGAGGGAAAAAGGTCTACAACCGCCTGGGCGATCAAGCGCGCACGCGAGGCTGTTTCCTGCGCTCTAAGCAGACGCGCCGCAAAATCAACGAGGTTGATTTCTAGTCCAGAACCAAGGGATCTCATGCTGATTCCTGGCGGCTTGCGGAATGAAGCCGGGTGGGGGAAGAGACTTCCCGGTTGCAAAAACGCCGGGCTTCTTCTAATTTGAGCGGGCACTGTAGCAGACGGTTGACAGAGAGTCAACAGGGTCTGTGAGATCCTGTGAATGTCAACTCTTAGGCGAACGGGAACCGTGGACATCGATATTCGTACTTTTGGGGACCTAAAGCTTCTCAAGATCAAGGGCCGCATTACGTTGGGTGCGGGCGTGGATCGGCTGCGCGACAGCCTGGAGGATTTGTTAACGTCCGGCTCGAATCGCTGGGTGCTCGACGTCTCGGAAGTTGCGATGATCGACTCAAGCGGTATCGGTCTGCTTGTTCGCTATCTCACCACCGCTAAACAGCAGGGCGGCGCCTTGAAATTGCTGAAACCCACCAAATTTGCCTTGCAGAGCTTGAAGATGATCGGATTGCTGAACCTGTTTGAAGTTTTTGAAGACCAGGACGCCGCGGTTTCGTCATTCAGCTGACGCGCAGTTGTGAGGCCGCCGGAGAATCCAGACAGCGAGTCAAATACTTGTGCGGGTGGTGCAGGAGCCGGGGAAAAATGATCCACCCCAAAACGAATGAGTTACGAGCGTTAACTGAAGGGTAATCGCGATCGGCAAACCGCGTGCGGACGGGCAGCGGGAGCGTGCGCGGAGGCGAGGCCTTGCCCGAGGTGGAGTAGCGTTAGGGAGGAAACTTCATGCGCCGCAGCAAATCCTGGAATCGCGGATCGGAGCGCAGGTTGTCCCAACATGGTTCCACTTTGAAGAAAACCAGCCAGGTCGACCGCTCGTCATAGGCCTTCTCCAACCACTGAAAAGCCTCATCCTTATGACCGAGGCCTGAATAAATAAGTGCCAGGTAAATCGGTGATACATATCTGTTTTTTGACAGCCCTTTCAGTTGCTGAAGTATCGCGTGTGCAGCTTCCAACCTTCCCGCCACCGCATGGGCATGGCCCAGCGAGCTCAGGGCCAACGGAATCATACCAGGGCTGGATAAGGCCACCGCCCTTTCGAGCTCGGCTACAGCCTCCACATCATTACCTTTTTGCTTGTAAACTTCCCCCAGCAACCGGTGTGCTAAGGCAAAATTTTGGTCCAGCTCCAGTGTCTGGAGCAGTTGCTCGATCGCCTCGTCGTACCGCTGGGACTCGTACAAAATCTCCCCTGCAATCGTGTTGATGATGAGCGAGAATGGCTCCAGTTCACGCGCACGTTCTATTTCCTGATAAGCTTCTGCAAACCTCCCATTCTCTACCAATAATTCGGCATACCATTGACGGGCTGTTACATAGCGGGGGTCCAGTTCAATAGCTCGTTTGTATGCTCTCTCGGCGCCCAGCCAATCCCATTCGTAGTTTTCGCAAACCGATGCCAACGAGGTGTGTGCTTCGGTGAGCGAATCGTCCAATGCAAGTGCATTCAACGCCGCCGCCTTGGCTCGTGGCAATCCTTCTTTGCCCAAAACTAGACCATACTCAACGGTCAAAAGATAAGAATCAGCCAAGCCTGCGTAAGCCGATGCATATTCCGGGTCGACTGCAATCGCTCGTTGAAAGCACTCAATGGCCTTCCGCAATCCCTCTTCAGTCCTTTTGTTCCAGAAGTATCGGCCCTTCAGGTAGAGCTGATACGCCTTGATATCTCTAGGGTACTGTTTCGAAAGTCGTTTCTTTTCTCGGCGTGTCAATTGCAGTCGCAACTTCTGGGAAATTTCCTCAGAGATATCTTCCTGCACCGCCAGCAGATCGGAAAGCTTGCGACTGTATTGACCGCCCCAGAGCTGCGCCTCATTGCTAATATCCACGAGCTCAATCTGAATGACTAGCGTCTCGCCACGTTGTTGCACTCTCCCCGTAAGTACGGCACGAACTTGTAGCTCGTGCCCTGCCCTTTGCGGATCAACTTCCACGCCCTTATAGCGGAACGCCATTGTCCGCGGAATTACTCGCAGCTTGGGAATTTGAGAGAGAGAGTTTATGAGGCTCTCCGTTATCCCATCGCTCAGGAATTCGGCTTCCGTGTCAGCGCTTGCGTTAACGAAGGGCAAAACAGCCAGAGAATCGATGACTTTCGTCCTTCGAGCCCCAGTGCGCGAGGGTTTGTGCAGGCCTCCAGAGTTTAGGTCGCGCTTAAAACGCTGCAGCTCGGCTCGCAACTCGGAAGCATGCTGATAACGCAGACTTCTGTCCTTCTCTAAGGATCGGTAAATAATCCGTTCCAGTGCCGGCGGAATATCATCGTATATTCGCACCGGCGCCGCAGGAACTCTGTGCAGGATGCCGTCAAAAATGGCAGCAGCGGTATCGCCTTTGAACGGCTTGATCCGAGTGGACATCTCGTAAAACACCACGCCGAAGGAGAACAGATCCGTTCGAGCATCCAGGCGCTTACCGAGCACCTGCTCAGGCGACATGTACGCAACTGTGCCGAACCCTGTGCCGGAGCTCGTCAAGTCTTTTTCCAACATGCTGCTCATTAGTAACGAGGTCTCGATTACATTGCCGGGCGTCTCCCATGTTGCCACACCAAAGTCGAGAACCTTGGCCTGACCCTGTGCAGTGAGGAAGATGTTCGCCGGCTTAATGTCCCGGTGAATAATCCCTCTCGCATGAGCAGCGTCAAGGGCACCCACAATCTGAATGCCCAAGTCGACAACTTCGTCGATCTGCAAGCGCCTCTTGGCAATCACCTGCCTTAGCGTTTCACCCTCCAAAAACTCCATTGCGATGAATGGTCGAGCCTCATACTCCTCGATCTCGTAAATCGTGCAGATATTTGGATGGTTGAGGGCGGAGGCGGCTCGCGCTTCCCGCCGGAACCGCTCCAAGGCTTGGGAATCGTTGGATAGCTCACCGGGAAGGAACTTCAGTGCAACACGTCGACCCAGACTTAGGTCTTCTGCCTTGTACACCACGCCCATCCCGCCACCACCGAGCTTCTCGACAATGCGGTAATGCGAGATGGTCAGGCCGATCATGTGGCTGAAATGTTAGGTCTAGGGATAGGGCAAGTCAATGAAGGCAGCGAATTTGAGACTGTCTTGGAGAGATTCGTGGGGAAGAATCTCGGCTCTCAACTCTCTCCCCCTTCGACAATCGCTGCAACGTGTGCCGGGCGAACTGTAGCCCATGTCATGGCATATGGGCAGACCTGCGAGGCCAGGGGCTCAGAAGGAAAGGTTCGTGAAAATTCCAACGCGGTTTTAGACGTGCTCCGGGCATCCTTCCGCGAGAACCCGGTGCTCGGGGGCGTGGGCTGCGGCCTCGTGCTCTCCAGGAGCCTCCGACCGGGGCGAGTAATCCTCCCGGTCTGCTAATACAACTTGTGTTTTCATATCGATCCTCCGTGTCGTCTTACGCGCAACCGTTCAGGCGTATCTCAGAACTAGGCCGGTTACAGCGGCACACGCGATCAGAACCGGCTCCGGAATCTTCCAGCGAAACAGAACCCCGAGACTGACAATGCAGATCACGATGGTAGGGAGGTCGTAAACCGACCGGCGAACAAACCACAACAGCACCGGCAATTGCCCCAGTGGCTGCTGCGGTAACACCTCGGACGAAAGCACTTAGCTGAGGATTTTTTGGACCAGCGCTTGTAGGAGGGCGCCAGCAATACAACCACGAGATATACCGGCAAGAATATTCCGAGAGCAGCAACTGTTGCCCCTGCTGCACCTGCGAAGAGATAACCGATGAAAGCGACAGTGATGACCACCGGACCGGGTGTAATCATTGCGACGGCGACTGCATCCACGAATTGGTGGTCGGTCAGCCAGTGGTGTCCCTGCACTACCCCGCCGTAGCGGACGTAGACCGCCGAGAGCGCCAATACCATCAGGAAGGATGGCAGGATGAAGGCGATGCCTACAGTGGTGGCATCGAGCACGGCGGCACGAATGTAGCCGAGATAGATGGCGAGCTGCGCGGTAAGCGGTCCCGGCCCAAGTTGGGCCAGCGCGAGTCTTCTACGTAGTCTTCCTTAGGAACCCAGCTGCGCTCGTCAACCAGGTCCTGTTGCATATGACCTGCCAGCGCGATTGGCCCACCGAAGCCGACCGTTCCAAGCCACAGGAAACACCCAACAAGCTGGGCGACGACGCCGTTGTTGGCTCATGGACGGGCGAGCTGGATTTCACGTTCATTTGGCAGAGTTGGTATTGTCTAGTGCTGCTCGCAAACCCTTCGCCAATTTCAGCGCATCATCGTTTGCCCAAAAATGCATGAAAAACAGGCGTGGCTCTTCCATCAGCATGTGGCTGTGCAAGGCTGTCACGGCAATTCCGTTCTGGCGCAGCGCCTGGATGACTGGATTCACTTCGCTGCCGAGAAGCACAAAGTCGCCGGTGATCGCTGCCTTCCCATTCCCGGTGGGCTGGAAGTTGAGTGCCGTTGCCACACCCATCGACGGGGGAACCAACATACCCGAATCGGTGATCGTTTCCGCCCTCGGCACGCCGATCTGCAAAGCTCCACCGTTGACCTTCCCTGTGTGCCCAAGAGCCTGCTCGACTTGCTTTTGGTCAAAACCAAGTTCGGGGGCTGACTGAGTCGCGGAAGCTGGATCGGGACTAGGAGTCTTCGTAAGGGCGAGCGCCTCGTGAATTGTCCTTGCCATCCGCACCGCATCACCGTGGCTGGCTATGTGCATGTACATCACATGCGGCGATTCTCCAATCAAATGGTTGTGCACGGCAGACTCGTGGATACCGCCCTCCTGGAGTTTCATCATTACTGGCTCGACTTCTTCCTCCGTGAGAACCAGATCCCCCATCGCCATGGCGGCGCCACCGTCGCGCTTGAATGCGGCCCACGAGCCTAAGGCCAACCCAGGTTTGATCTCGACGCCATTAAGCACGACGTGGAGGTCCTTTCGAGGCATTCCAAACCTGATTACGCCTCCCGGCTGCATTTGCCCGGATCGGCCCATGGCAGCCTCGACTTCCTTCCAGTCGTCGGCACTTGGAGTCGAGCTGGCCGTTTGTCCTGTAGCGGGAAGCCGGCAACAGAAGAAGAGCATGATCACCATGCCGGCTGTGAGAATTCTCGGGAGTTTGGCAGACAAATTGTTCGCTTGTATGAGCGTGGGCATATTTTTGCAGTCTCCCTTTTTAAGCTGCGAAACTCAATCGGACACCTGATCCTTGCATCTGTGACTTTTCGTATAAGACGGCTGCTGCGGCGACATCCTGCAGCGCCATGCCGGTGCTGTCGAAGATCGTGATCTCTTCCGCCGATTCGCGGCCTACCTTTTTCCCGGCAACGATCTCCCCCAGTTCGGCGTGCACGTCGGCTCGCGTCATGACGCCCGCATCCAACGCATGATGCAAGTCCCCCATCGAGGCACACTGGTCTAGGACGTCGCATACGACCTTGCTTCGGGCCATCAGATCCACGTGAAGTTCTTGTTTTTTGGGGTCGTCAGCTCCGACAGCGGCGATGAATGTTCCGGCTGAGACATCATCGGCATGCAGCACTGGTTCGCAAGACGTGGTGCAGGTGACGCAAATGTCACTCTGTCGAACTGCATCGGACGAATCGCTCGCAGGATGTACATCCAGCCCCAACTCTCCAGCCATAGATCGCGCAAAACGCTCTGTTTGTTTCGTGTCCTTGTCATAGGCGAACACGAGGTGAACAGGGCAGACACGTGTGAGGGCCATGAGTTGGGTACGTCCCTGAGTCCCGCATCCACAGATGGTGACTGTGTGTGAATCGGGCCGCGCCAGAACTTTCGCGGCGACAGCGGTCGCCGCGGCCGTGCGGAGTGAAGTGATCTGCCGGGAATCTATCACCGCAAGTGGAGCTCCGTTGTCTGCGTTGCAGAGCACGATGAGTCCCTGAATGGTTGGCAAACCAAATCGACAAGGATTCTCAGGAAAATTTCCGTTCACTTTGGCCGCGAAATACGAGTGATTAAGCTTCAGCATCCCGGCTTTGACGTGAAATCCACCACCCTTTGCATGCAGGCTTAACACGGCAGGGGGAACCACTTTATGCTCTCCATGTGTGCGGAAAGCGAGCTCTACCGCCGCGATACACTCATCGAGCGTGAGCAGGCCTTGAACCTGGCCTGAGCTCAGTAGCAATACTTCTTCCGCCTTCATGCGGCTCTTCCTAGGTGAGCCGGTGTTTTCTCCAAAAGCGGACCGAGATCTGAGCCCGCGGCAGCCTCAACGGGCTCCTCCCCGCGCCGGAATATGCGTACCCTGTTCGGCCCCTTCAGTATCACTTCGGCACCTTCTACTCTAAGAATCGAGCCCTCTCGCAGCCCAACCACGGCTTCTTCGTTTTCTTCAAGAAACTGCATGATGCGTTGTTCTTGGGTTTCTCCCATATGGGTGGAAGCCGGATCAGGGTCTAGATAGTGAGGGCTGATCTGGAATTGCACCAGTCCCAACGCTTCGAATGACGTGGGCTGCACCACGGGCATGTCTTTGGTTGTCTTTAACGTGGGGCAGGCAACGATGGAACCGGCACTTGATCCGATGTACGGCGTACCACTCTCTACTCTTCTTTGAATCGGCCTCACGAGGCTGTTATCATGCAGCGCTTTCAGGAGCCGGAATGTATTTCCTCCCCCTATGAAGATCACTTCCGCCTCCTCCACAGCACGAGGCATGTTGGATAGATCGTGGATTGGGGCGACCGAGAGACCCATCCTGTGAAGGCGTTCCCGCACTTTCATCGAGTAGCCGCCCCGGTCATACATTGCGTAAGGGACGAACAGGACTTTGGACCGGCGCCCAACAAAATCTTGGATCTCTTTTTCGGCATGGTCTAAGAAGCCACTTCCATGAAGCGTAGAGTTGCTGATGAGCAGCAGCTTTCGGATTCCATCCGTCGTTGCCATTGCCTCCTCCGACGCGTCATCCCATGGACTCGTACAGGCCTTCAATCAAGTCCATCCCGCGCTGAAGGAGTTCCTCATCAGGCACGTCCTGTTTGGCCCATCCATTCAGCACTTTGTCCAGACCTTGTCCCTCGGCTCGACCGAACTTGTCATCGCCGAGATCGGCATCGTGAATAATCTGTGCAATCCGCTTGACGCGCGTGTCTTTTATCGAGAATTCTTTCTGTAAGGTCTCGAACGTACAGTCCTCTCCCCGGTGGCCGAAGCCTCGTGGGCAAAACATGTCAAAGGGAATCGCTTCCATGTGGGCGTTCGGGTCTGCATCGAAAATGAACCGTGCCTTCGGATCGATAAAACGACGGATCAACCAGGCCGATGAAACACGATCGATGCCTGGCCGCGGGCGAGTCATCCACATGCGATTTACGTATTCGCTGGACTTCCCGCCGTGTTTGCGGCCTCTCCCGATCTCAGTTTGATCAGCGTGCGCAAGCAGGTTCTCGATCTTTCCGCGCAATGGATTCTCGAAAAAGTCGATGTCTTGAAGTTCAACGAAACGGCGGCGAATCCGATTCAAAGCTCCGCCAGGTCTTCTTGAAACAGCGATGGCGAGAACTTTCTTCGCCTCATGCAGAAGTCTCTGATAGTCGCGCGAACGAGCCTCGATGAAAAGGTGCTTCAGACGATCGGAAGGCAAGTCGTCGATCGCTTGTACCTGAACGACCGAGGCCTGCCCTTTGTATGTACGAATCGCAGTGGCAAGCCATTCCATTCGTTCCTGGTTGGGGGCGGTATTGGGGAGAACATATCCAGCACTTCGCAGCGGCAGCATTCCGTAGCGCTGCAGCTTCCGCCAGATTTGCACACGCTGACTGGCACTCTTCGTAGGAAGGCTGAAGACAAGGAGCAACCACGGAACTTCTCTTGACGACGGTATAGTCATTTCGTACTGTTATATATATAGCATATATTAGGATAGCGTGATCGGGGAGAGGATCGCCTGCCAACGGAGAAGGTGTCGAAGAAGTGTCAAGAAGTTATGGCGACGGTCCTCCGCGGCTCGGCGGTCCAAGGAACCTCCTCTCAGTCTCAATCCGCCCAGTGGTTGCCGTGGAAAAGCGCCGCCGGTACGCCGCCGGCGAAATCCCCACGGCGCGCGCGAAGTGAAGCCGCAGCGTGGCCGCCGATTCCAGACCCACGGCAGCCGCGACCTGGTCGATACTCTCCCCCGTCTTCTCCAGGCGGTGCTGCGCTGCCAGTACGCGCTGATGGATCAGCCACTGGTGCGGCGTCGTGCCATTCTGCCGCACGAACTGGCGCGCGAAGGTCCGCGGCGACATCGCGGCGCGCCGCGCCAGATCGTCCACCCGCAGCGCCCGTGTCAGATTCGCCTGCGCCCATGCCAGCACCGGCGCCAGGCCCTGCTCGCGCCGGTCCCGCAGCGGCTCGGCCACGAATTGAGCCTGCCCGCCATCCCGATGCGGCGGCATCACCAGGCGCCGCGCCACCGAGTTCGCAACTTCCGCCCCATAGTCCCGCCGCACAATGTGCAGACACAGGTCGATCCCCGCCGCACTGCCCGCCGAAGTGAGAAGGCTGCCTTCATCCACATATAGGCGGTCCGCTTCCACCTGAATGCGTGGATAACGCGCGGCCAGCCGTTCCGCATACCGCCAATGCGTGGTGGCCCGCTTGCCATCGAGTAGCCCCGTGGCCGCGAGCACGAATACGCCGGAGCAGATCGAAACCAGCCGTGCCCCCGCGGCGTGCGCCGCCCGCAGTCTGCGGAGAAGCGCCTCGGGCGGAGCTTTGTCCACGTGCCAGCCGGGGACGATGATGGTCCCAGCGCTTCGCAGCACACCCATTCCATGCGGCGCCTGGACGCGAATCCCGCCGGTGCCCCGCAGCGGCGCGCGGTCCAGGGAGAACACGCGGAACTCATACCAGGGGACGTTCAGCTCCGGCCGGGACAGCCCGAACACCTCCGAAACGATTCCCAGCTCGAATGTGCCCATGCCGTCATACGCCATGGCGGCAAGCTTGCGCGGATCGTGGAGCGCCATGGCAGGATTTTAGCGCATATTGGCATTTCTGCCTCTCGACCCGGCCGCCCAGGCGCGCGAAAGTAGTCCCATGACCGCCCTCGAACACTTCGAAAAACTGCTCGAATTCGAAACCGACTGCTGGGATGTCCACGAGGACCTGAAGTCGGGCAAGCCCGATTACGTCATCCTGGATGTCCGCAGCCCGGAGGCTTATGCCGTCGGCCACGTCCCCGGAGCCATCAACCTGCCCCACGGCCGAATCGTCGAGCGCAACCTCGCCGCATTCCCTGCCGGCGTCGCCTTCGTGGTCTACTGCAGCGGCCCCCACTGCAACGGAGCGGATAAAGCGGCAGTCCGCCTCGCGCGCCTCAATCGAAAAGTGAAGAAGATGCTGGGGGGCATAGCGGGGTGGAAGTGGGAGAGGTTCGAGTTGGAATAGATCGTGCAGTCCGGCACCACGGCCTCAAATTGAAAGGAGCGGACATGCAGGAGACGCCGCAACAGTATGTTCAGCGCCTTCTGGGCCATATCAAAGGCAAAGACCCTCTGAAGGTGCAACGCGAGACACCGAAAAGACTTGCAGGGCTAATTCGAGGGTTAAGCCGGAAACAACTCACGCGAAAGCCGGCGCCCGGCAAATGGTCGATCAGCGAAATCCTGGCCCATTTGGCGGATACCGAAATCGTGGTTGCTTGGCGGCTGCGTCATATCTTGGGAAACGATGGCGCCCCTATCCAGGCATACGACCAGAATGTCTGGGCGGAGGCTTTCGACTACGCCGGCCGCGACGCCAAAGACTCCCTGGAATTCTTTCAGGTATTGCGTACCCACAACTTGGCCATGCTCAAAGGGCTGCCTAAGGAATTTTGGGAGCACTATGGCATGCACCAGGAGCGAGGCAAAGAATCGATCGCTCGCATCGTGAGGATATATGCCGGACATGACCTGAATCACCTCGGGCAGGTGGAGAACATCGTGAGAGGCCTGGTTAACTAAATTTAACTGGTAATAGTCTTCCTAGACGAATTGCCCGCCTACGATCCTAGAGCATTTATTCCGAAATCATCCCAGCCATATCTCCAGGCAGGTCCACCTCCACCGGAACCGCAGCGTTTTTCAGCGCGATGTAATAAGCCAGAGAGTCGTTCACATTGTCGACGTGATCGTCCTCGGCTTGACGCAAGAAAGTGGCACATTCACATTTTCAATGATGGAAGACAGCTGGACCTGTTCGGCAAAAAGTAACTTGCCAGCACCTTGCCTGTACCCAGCCGAACCAGCAGGCCAGCGCTGACGTCGTTGCCGCAGTGGCCAGGTGATGCGCGCGCCCGGAAGTTCTGGATGGGTTGAAGACTTGGCCGGCATAACAGGAAAAATGGTTGTCATACATTCGCCCTTCCTCAACTTAGGAGTGCTCCTAAGAAACAACCGCAGGCCGCGAGGGTCATGGCCTTCGGTCTAGATACTGGTACTTGGCTTGGCGAACCGCTTGCGCTAGGCTTATGGCGACTTTGCGCACCAGGGAGAATACTCAATGAGCCAGGAAACCCCGATCCAAACCGTCTTGGCGTGTTCCCAATGCGGGCGGTCGCTCGCGCCTTCAGACTTGGTGCAGATCGCCGGGAGCTGGGTGTGCGCCGATTGCAAGCCAGCATTTTTGAGCCGGGTGATGGCAAGCGGCGGATCGCCATCGGCTTGGCGCTATAGCGGATTTTGGATCCGCTTCGGGGCGCGCATGATCGATGGCTTTGTTTTGGGAGTGCCATTCCTGATTCTCGGCGCTCTGCTCATACCGAACCTACTCCGGACAGCCACTCAAACACGTGGCACACCTAACCCTGCGTCGGCAGGGGCCGCGTTTCTCACTTTCTTTCTAGTGGGTTTCCTCATCGGAGGCTGCTACGAGATTCTGATGCTCAAGTATCGCAGTGCAACTCTCGGAAAAATGGCCTGCGGAATGAGAGTCGTCCGGCCTGACGGCCGCAGTTTGAGCTGGGGCGTATGCGTTGGGCGCTACTTTATGTGGAATGTTGTTACCGCCGGCATTCCCTATGTAAATTTCATCCTCATGCTGGTCAGCTCGATTATGTTGGGGACCGATGACGAGAAGCGAGCCTTGCATGACCGGGTGTGTGACACGAGGGTGATTTATAACCGAGCGTAGCGTGAGCCTTAGCATCAACCCCTACAGTGCCGGGTCCGACCCGACGGCCTCTTCCGCAGGTGGTAACCCGATGTCTTCGCCTTCTGGCTCTGGCACACTCTCGTGCCCCAGTTGTGCAGGGGAGTTCGTCCCGGTTGACACAGGATTGCAAAGCTGCCCCTACTGCGACAAGCGGCTGCAGATCCGCGTCTGGCCAGTGGTTCGCCAGAACAACAATGCGGCCACGGCACTGTCGCACCAAGCGACATGTTTTTTCCATCCAGACAAGGCATTTCAGGCCTGCTGTCAACGATGCGGAAGGTTCGTGTGCGCGCTATGCGACTTGCAGTTGGGAGTGGAGCACGTATGTCCAACGTGCTTCGAGCGCGGGCGTGCCGAATCCGGCTCGGAGGCGGGCAAGGCGGAATGGCGGTACCGCGATGTGCTCTATGATTCCATCGCGGTGACAGTCGGGTGGGGATGGATTCTCGTTTGGCCCTCAATTGTGGCTGCGCTCCCGACCGTGATTTTCTTGCACCTGAAGTATCGGAAGGCGCCTGGTTCCTACTTGATTCCGCGTTCCGGGTGGCGGTTTTGGGCGGCGTATGTGGGACTCGCTTGGCTTCCGCTCCTGGTCGCTAGTTCGACGCTCATAGCTTGGATGGCGAGGAGGCACTGATTGAAGAGTGCTTTCCGCAAAATATCGCGCGTTGGCAGCCTGACTGGCGGCACGAAGTGGTATC
>Ga0306921_10001302_pt1 | contig 24043 bp, 25 predicted proteins | sample sta12Cox44000080_FD_203760 | JGI IMG/M metagenome (GOLD analysis project Ga0306921, IMG submission 203760) | Lab enrichment of tropical soil microbial communities from Luquillo Experimental Forest, Puerto Rico - statoxic.12C.oxic.44.000.080 (v2)... | ecosystem: Environmental > Terrestrial >...
CACGATGATCATCAGCATTTCCTTGCCGGGATTCTCCGGAAGATCTTTCGACATGAGCGACGTGACCTTGGCCTCCTGAGCCATCGCCGTGCCGGTCATGAGGCATAGCAGAACCATGGCAACGAGTGTGGTCCTCATGGCGCCTCCTTAGGATCGGGCGTTCGTCAGGATCGGGCTTTTGCCGGTGAGCGGCGGAGCCATTCGTCGAGACCGATCCGGCCGAGGCGCGCTTCGCCCAACGGCACGAGGGAGCGCTCCTCGACGCGGCCGCCGAAGTATCGGGCCTCGGGGTCACGAACGACCTCACGCGGGTCGCCGAGCGCCTTCAAATAGCGCCCGACGAACTCGTTGAACGGTGCTCGTTCGGGGCCGGCGATCTCGATGATGCCGTTTCGCGGCGCCGCGAGCGCCACCTCGGCGACGATGGCCGCAACGTCGTCCGCGGCGATCGGCTGGAACAGGCCTGGGGAAAGCCTGACCTTGCTGCCATCCGCACTTGAGGCGGCGATGCCACCGAGGAATTCCATGAACTGGGTCGAGCGGATGATGGTGTAGGGGATGCCGGAGGCCACGATCAGCTTCTCTTGGGCGACCTTGGCGCGGAAGTAGCCGTTGTCTGGCGTCCGGTCCGTGCCGACGATGGAGAGGGCGACGTGATGCCGGACGCCCGCGGCGGCCTCCGCCGTGTGAACGTTGCGGCCGGAGGTCTCGAAGAATTCCAGCACCGCCTTGTCCTCGAATGAGGGCGAGTTGGCGAGGTCGATCACCACCTCCTTGCCGGCCATGACCTCTTTGAGGCCCTCGCCGGTGATGGTATTGACGCCGGTGTTGGGCGAGGCCGCGACGACCTCGTGGCCGCTCTGGCGCAGAATAGGGATGGTCTTCGAGCCGATCAGGCCGGTACCGCCGATAACGACGATCTTCATTCCGCACCTCCTATGTTCGTAGCCCGCAAGCTTGGGGTTTGTGATGGGTTTCCAGCAAGCCGAAGCGAGGCCAACGAGAGGCCGAGGAGCACGCGGGCAAAGGGTAACACGCGCAGAATCGTCTTGCTCGGCGCGTCGGACGGCAAGCGCTTCAGCGGGGCCGACGGGGCGAGTTACGGAATCCTGCGGAACGGGAGAACGGGCAGGTTATTTCGTGAACTTGAGCGCGGTCGGAAGATTCGTGGTTTCGTCTGTCTGGGCAGCTCGAATCTGGCCACACGTGGGCCCGATGGCGCCACTCAGGTTCGCAGCTCCGCCAAGCTTCGCTCCGGACAGGTTCGGGCCAGCCAAGTCGGCCTTGCAGAGCGAGGGCGAACCGCCCCTTGGGCTACTTCTTCAGGCTGCGAATGTATTGGACGAGCGCCCAGCGGTCATTCTCGGCGAGGTGTCGCCACGCGGGCATCGCTCCACGTCCGCTGGTGATCTTCCAGAAGAGTGCGCCGTCGGTTTCGGACTGGACCTCTTTCGAGGTCCAGTCCGCCGGCCTGGGGTTCAGCGCTATGGCCGCCGGCCCGTTGCCGGTTCCACTGACGCCATGGCACGCCACGCAGTTGGCCTGCGCGACCTTCTTCCCCTGATCGGCGACCTTGAGACTGGCCGCCATCGGGCTCTTTCTGCCCGCGTCTGATGCGGGCGCCGCCCATCGAGTCTGAGCTCCGACGCTCGCAACGAGCGCGCACCCGAGCCCGGCCGCGACGACGATCACGCGAGTGCCTCGTGCGTGCATGATGATCTCTTCGTGGCCTAGTGCCCGCCCGTCCCATGAGTGCCGGGCACAAGGGTCCTGAAGACCCCAGGCTGCTCTGGACCGGCCACTTCCAGCGAGCCGAGCGCGCCCTTCTCCATGGCCCGCACGATGCTGTGATCGACGAGCAGGAATCGCCCAGGCACCTGCACCTTCAGTTCGACGATCGCCGCACCCCCGGCCGGAACCAGCGTGGTCTGCACGTTCCGCATCGGTGCGGCGCCTCCCAGCGCGGCCTCCGCGTAGACGGTGTCGAAGATCTCGCCGATCACGTGGAACGAGGAGATCAGGTTCGGCCCGCCATTGCCGACGTAGAGTCGCACCGTCTCACCCACCTTGGCCTTGACCGCGCCCTCGCCCAGGAGTGCACCCATCCTGCCGTTGAACACCACGTACTCGGGCCGCTCTGCCGTCAGCTTGGCCGGATCGAGCGGCTGGAGGCCCGGCGCCAGCGTCTTTCCTCGCGTGTAGAACTCCCCTTGCATCACGTAGTACTCACGATCCACGCGGGGCAGGCCCTTCTCCGGCTCCACCAGGATCAGCCCGTACATGCCGTTGGCGATGTGCTCGGGCACACTCGGCGTCGCGCAGTGATAGACATAGAGTCCCGGGTTCAGCGCCTTGAACTCGAAGGCCCCCTCCTGGCCCGGTCCGAGCTGGGTCACCGCGGCGCCGCCGCCCGGTCCCGTGACGGCGTGCAGATCGATGGAGTGCGGATGCAGGCTCGTCGCACCATTCGTCAGGCGGATCTGCACCACGTCGCCCACGCGCACACGAACGAAGGGGCCGGGCACGGTGCCTCCGAACGTCCAGAACGTGTACTGCACGCCGTCGGCGAGGGTGCCCTTCACCTCGGTGGTCTCGAGCGCCACGATGACCCGTGCGTTTCCGGCTCGGTCCACCGGCGGAGGCACCTGCGGGGCTGAGGCAAGGATTGCCTTGACCTCCGGCAGTGTCGTTTCGCCTCCCTTCGCGCGGGCCTGGCTCTGCCAGATCACGGCGCCTCCCGCGAGAAGACCTACGACAGCCACCGTCGTCACCAGCGTCAGTCCTCGTTTCATCGCTCAGCCCTCCTTCTCCGTTCGCTCCCTACGCGCCAGCCGGGGAGTCAGCGCCGACCTCTCCGCGACGAGCCCAGCGTGCGACGGATCATGGTCGCGGGGGTATGACCGCCGTCATAGAGCCGGCGATATCCGCCAGACGGGGATCGAGATGGCGGACCATGCGGCAGAGGGAGGCGACGAAAGCCAGTCCCCCCGAGAGGAGAAGGCATCCGGCAATGCGGATCCAGGCGGCCTCGCCTACAAGAACAGCGCCCATCAGCAGCGTCATGCCGCTCACCAGGGATGCATACGTGAATGCCTCGAGGCGCGGTGACGAGAGCTCCGCGAGCGCGGGCACCGGCTCGCGGCCTGCGCGCGAGGCATAAGCCTCGTACCAGACAAGGAACGGCACGATCTCGAGCATCATGCCGACGATCGTGAGCGAGACCCAGCCGCCGAGGATGGCGACGGCGTAAGCGAGTGCCGCTCGCGGCCCCGAGAGCTGGTCAGTGGCGAGACCCACGCCGAGCACAATGGCCGGCGCGATGAACGCCGTGCCGGTGAGCGCGAATCGGAGGCCCCAGCCGAGTTGTGGCCGTGGCCGGCGGCGCATCGTGCGGAGCACCCATCCCGCGTGGCTCAGCCCGGTTAGCGACACGGCGACCGCGCCGACGGGGACGAGCCAGTGCGCCGCGATGAGTCCTGCCACCACCGATGGCACGCCGAGACACAGCCCCACGATCTGGACGATGCCGGCGCGGCGCCCCGGCACAGGTCCCCGCAGGAACATCGGGTACACACGCGCGGCCACACCAAGGATCATCGGCGCGACCCACCCGAGCAGCGCAAGCTGCACGTGCGCGTGCAGGGTCGCAAAGAGATCAGCGGGCAGGATCGCCCCCAGGTGGTACACGGCTAGGACCAGCCCGAACAGAGCGGTCGCCGCGAGACCTCCGTGGCCCAGCGCGACGAGAAGCCCTGTGAACGTCCAGCGCTCGACGCCTCGCATGCTGAGCCCGATGTTCAGGATATGGAGCGCCACGCCCACGGCCAGCAGCCCGGACGCCATGGCCAGGCCCGGCCAGGTGCCGAGGTAGAAATGCGCGACCATCCCGGACACTGCCGTCACCAGGAGGACGAGCTGCCACCGAGCGAGGGGCGCGCTCCAGAGAGGCCGCTCGAGGACCATCGGAACGATCTGGTAGCTCGCCCCCATGATCGCGATCGTGATCCATCCGAGCGTGACCGTGTGGGTAAGGGCAATCAGTCTCGGGTGGTAATAGTGACCGGCCATCTCCGGCGCGAGCCAGACGACGCCGGCCGTGGCGACGAGAAATGCCACGGCGGCGCACAGCAGGTAGGCCAGCGGGATGAGCGGAGATGGGCCGAGCCCAGGGCCCTCCCTTCCGCCCATGGTCAGCCTCCACTCCTCCGGATACGAATGCGGACCAGGCCTGGCTCCGGCTTGTCCGTCTCGTAGACGTAGCCACGCGCATCGAGCTGCGGATACAGGAGCAGCGGCCGGCGGTCGTGACGCACCTCGAGCTCGGCCCCCGGAGCGAGCCGGTCGAGGGCCTCGAGCACCCGCACCATCGGCTGGGGAGGCTCGAGACCTCGCACATCGAGCTGGACCCGATCCCCGCTGGAGCATCGCTCGAGAGCAGCGAGGAGCTGATCGGGGGAAAGGCCGGCGAGCGCGGCGGCCTCGCGCACCGTGAGATGTGCGCCGCAGCAGTGATTGACGCCCATCGCGTCCAGCACCTCCATGACACCAGCGTGGCGATGAACAATGTTGCCGATCGTGTCGTCTGGATTGAGGTTTCCGTGAGCGGCGTCGGATCTGGATTCGTGAGTCATGGCCGTCCTCCTCGGGCCTTACGCTATCGCTGCCCGGCGGGCGCAGTTATGATCCCGGTCATAGCCGACGAGAGAAGGGAAAACCGCGAGAGTGGTCAGCGAGCGAGTCTTGCTGGCGCGACGTACGAGTGGGGCAGGCTACTCGACCGCGCGGTCGGCCAGCTCGCGAAGCGCCTCAGGATCCGTGAGCACGAGCCGCGTGCCAGCCTCGCTCAGCCGCCCGTCCTTGAGCCAACGGCCCACGACGCGGATGGCTGTCTCCACCGTGGTGCCGGACATGTCGGCCAGACTCTGCCGCGTGAGGTGGAAGGGCAGGGTGACGCCGTCCGTTCCCGTCTTGCCCTCGCGCTCGGCGAGCCGGAGCAGCGTCCGGGCGAGTCGTGCCTCGACGGGGTCGACCGCGAGCGATTCGACGGAGTCGTGCGCGGAGCGAAGGCGGCGGCCGATCATGAGCGCCATCTCCCTGACGAAGCGCGGGTGCCGTTCGGCGAGCGCGAGGATAGGGTCGGCCGGGAGCTTGAGGACGGTCGTCGCCTCGGTCGCTTGGGCGGCGGCCGGATAGGGCCGTTTCTCCAATACCGCTACCCCGCCGAAGACTTCGCCGGCACCGAGGAGCTCCAGCACCACGTCCTTGCCCGTCTTCGAGTGGCGGACGATCTTGACGTGGCCGGAGCGGACGATGTAGAGCCATCGCGCGGCATCGCCTTCCATGAACACGAAGGCCCGCGCGGCATGCTTTTCCTCGGTGGCCAACCGCGCGAGGGCGTTGATCTCAGGCGCAGGAATCCCGGCGAAGATCGGGTTCGCACGGAGGAGAGTAGCGCTGTCAGTGGGAGTCATGGCCACGAGCATAGCGGGCCTGGCCTGGCGGGAACAAGACCATTGCCAACGCCACCGCCCATGAGACAGGCACGATCGGGCCGCCGCCTGAATACCCGCTGGGTCGTGGAACGTCACGTTGACGATGTCTTCATGATGTTCTCGTTGCGGTCGGTATCAGCGGCGCCCTCCCTCGCTCTCCTGCAGGAGCGTCAGCGACCGCACCGTGCCCGGAGGATCGAGCTCCACCGTGAAGGTCACGGTGCGCAGCCGGTCGTCAGTGTCGAGCGTGCTCCGGCGCTCTTCAAGCTCCCCGAGAATGGCCCGGGCGATGCCGGTGGTGGCACAGCCGCGCTCAGAGGACGAGCCCGCGAGCAGGCGGAGCGACGTGTCCTTGGCCCACACTTCCTCATAGCCTCTCACCGTGTGATAGAGGGCGCGGTCGAAGAAGCGGTCGATCAGTTCCGCGACCAGCTCTTCCTGGTAGAGGCTCGATTCCGAGACGGCGACCACGTTCTGCTGCACGTAGTCCCAGAGGGTCTGCTTCACGAGGACGAGGGCGTAGACGAGCTCGCTCAGGGGCACGGCCTCGCGGCAGCGCCGCCTTCCGATGTCACCATAGATGGCCTCGATCTCGTCCTCGCTCTTCTCGGAGAGCCATCGACCCAGGTTCCGGAAGAGATCGAAGAATCGTCTCCTCAACTCCTCCTCGGACAGATCGCGAAGGAACCTTGTCCGCGGGCTAGTTCTCACCGCGTTAATCACCCGTTGGGTCAGCTGCTCGGCGTGCGTCTCGATCTGCTTCATCAGCCAGGGCAGTTCCATGGTCGCCCAACCTTTCCGCGTCGATCTCCGACTGCATCGCCGCCGTCTGTCTGGAGCGCAAGGCCCGTGCCACCGACACTCCACCGGATTGCTTCGGCAGATTAGAGAGTTGCCGAAGGATGCTCGCCCCGCTCTGGGGCGGCGATGGGACAGCTGAGGCCTCGCCGTCCCATGCCCTTTTCGCTAGGGAGCCAGGTGCCCAGGCTCCTTCGTCCCACGATCACGATTACGAGCGGGCAAACGAAGCCGGAGGCCGCCTTCGTGGCCGTGCGCTATCGTGACCTCTGGTACTGGATCGACGATCGAGACCTTCGCTCCAAAGGGTGTTCACCTTTTTCCTGATCCTGCTAACCCTCGCCGACACGAACGACAAGGCCCTGCTCCCGCCATCACTAGATCATCTCGCTTCTGGCGCGGCGCAGAGCGCGGAAGTGAAGCGTTGCCATGTCTCGAAATCTGTTCCCGAGAGTCGACAAACAATCCCACTAGTCGCCAAAGGGAACCGGCGACCCAAAGAATCCCGAATTGCCCGGCCACGATCAATGGCGAGAGGAGAGCGACGAGGACGTAGGGCGAGCCAAGATTCTCGATCAGCATGACTACACACGCGTGCATAAAACCTGCCGTCACACAGCCTGATGTCTGCGCAGAAACATGTGATTCACATCGGCGGTGGTACGCCAACTCGGTCTCATTGAGGCGACGTCGCCCCACGCGGGCATCTTTAGGGTGATCACGCCCGGCATGGCGGGAAGTGGCGGGCACGGGGAGGCGGCGAGCGGCGCGGATCCGGCGGTCCCAGGATCCGCGCCGCCTTCGCCGACAGCGATCGGGGGCCTTCTCGCCTCACGGCGGACGTTGGACAGGGCTGAGACTGCCCGGTCGATCAGATCCGCCCCGCCGCCTCCGGAACGCGAGCGAACGCCCGCAGAATGTCTGTCTCGGTAAGGATGCCGATCAAAACTTCGCCATCGAGCACGGGTAAGGCGCCGACCTTGTGCTCCAGCATGAGCTGGGCAGCAGCCCGCGCGTCCTGGTCCGGACCGATGATGATCACGCCCTTCGTCATGACCTGGCCCACGGTGAGCTTGGCGAGCAGATAGTTGACTTCCCACATGGAGAGGCTCGTGGCCTGAGACGGCAGATTGAGGCGAATGTCGCGGTCGGTGATGATGCCGACGAGGCGGCGATCGTCGGTCACGAGGAGGTGTCGAATTCGCTCCTTCAGCATGAGTCGTCGCGCATCCAAGACCGAGGTATCGGGACTCACCGTGATTGGGGCGCCCGTCATGAGCTCACGCACTTTCATGAAGATGCTCCTTTCTTCCTAGCGTCCGCGCACGGTCAGCACGGGGCAGGGTGCGCCGGCGACCACGCGCGCGGCCACGCTGCCCAGGAAGAGCCGCGCCAGCCCCGTACGGCCATGGGTGCCGATGATGACGAGATCCGCCTTCTTCGATCGCGCGGTGCGGATGATCTGCTGAGCCGCCACCCCGGGGACGACCAAGGTCGTGGCCCGCACCCCGGCGCTCCGCGCCTTGGCCTGCAGCACGCTCAGCTGCTTCTCGCCGTACTTTCCCGCGGCCGTTTCGATTTCGCGGCCGTCGTACATGTGAGGCGACACGGGGCCGCCCCCCGCCACGGTGACGAGGGGCGCCACCACGTGGACGAGGAGCAACTCCGCCCGCTCCTTCTTGGCCATCGACACGGCCCGAGTGAAGCCGGCCCGCGAGGCAGGCGAGAAATCGGTCGGATGCAGGATGCGCCGGAGGCTGCTCATCTCGGTTTGTCGCGGAGCTGGGCGGCGCTCGCCGCGCGCGCCACGTCCGCCTCCGTGGCCCGCATCAGGAGAACGGGCAGCGTGCTCGTGCGAAGCACCGTCTTCGCGATCGAGCCCATGAGGAGCCTGCCAAGTCCGCTTCGGCCGTGCGTGGTCGTGGCGATGAGGCCCGCGTTCGCCACGGCCGCCGCGTTCAGGATCTCCTCGGCGGCCGGACCGCGGCGGACCTCGGTCTTGACGCGGATGCCGGCCCGCCGGAAGTCCACCGCGAGCGGGGCGAGATACTCCTCCGCATCGATCCGCTCCACCTCGGGGTCATCGAGCACGGTCCAGGCGGCACCCTCGACGACGGTCGGCCGCACGGGCACGTTGACACGGACCAGCGTCACCTCGAGATTGAGCGCACTTGCGATTTTGATGACGAGGGGCAGGATCGTTTCCGCTTCCGGAGAGCCATCGAGAGCGACCAGGACCCGCCGATACGTGTTGGGCATCGCCGGAGCGCGCACGATGCAGAGAGGCACTGTCGCGCGGTGCAGCACGGATTCGGCCACGCTGCCGAGGATCAAGCGTCCGAGGCCACTTCGTCCGTGGCTCGACATCACGATCAGGTCGGCCTTCTTGAGTCGGGCGGCCTCCGGGATCGCGGGAGCGGGGTCCCCGTACCACACGCTGGTGTCGACGTGGGTGATACCCCGTTTGGCCAGGCGGTCCCGCACGGAGGCGAGATAATCCTCGGCCTCGCGTACCACGCGCACCTCCATGTCCGTGGGATCCGCCCCGGGAAGCGTGCGGGCCTCCGCGGCCCTTAAGAGCGAGAGGGTGACGGGGGCGCCCGCGGCCAGATGGATGGCCGTGTCGATGGCCGCTTCAGCCAGCATCGAGCCGTCAAGGGGAACGAGAATCTTCTGGATCTCCATTGCCCTGCCCTTTCTCGGTGGTCTTCTTCCCCTGGATGCTAAGGGGATCAGCTGCAACGAGGGTGCCACGGCAGAGAGCGCGCGAAAATCGGAGCGTTGCAGCGAAGGGGCCGGATCGGGCGGTGAGACGTGCGCTCCTCGTTGGGTCACTGCCGCCCCATCGAGCAAACGCGGCAGCGCACCCATGACGCCCTCAAGAAGCGGGCCGAGGCCGGCGCCGTCACGGGCGGCACCTGCTATGGCTATCCAGCGGGACGTCTCGGGCTTCGTCGACCGACTGATCGACGAGGCCGAGGCAGCGATCGTGCGGCAGATCTGCAGGCTGTACTCCGGTGGCGACGGCCTCACTCGGATCGCCAAGCAATTGGACGCCGACGGCGTACCGGCGGCGCGCTAGCCCAGCGCTTCCTCGCGGCTCGTACGACGACAGCCTCGCTCGCCTCCGAAGCCCGTCTGTCCCAGATGGGGCATCCGCTCCCCTATCCCGCGGCTGGCTCTCCCGTTGAAGCGCGTGAATTTCTAGCCAGCCTGAGACTGGCACGATTGGCGCACGTGCCCCCAGGCGGAACTTCTACAGGGAAGGAGGTGAGTCCAGATGAGACGGGCTCTGATCGGAGCGCTGGGTGCGGCGGCGTTTCTGTTCCTCGCCGGCATTGCCACTGCACAGATGGGCTGGGGTCCGATGGGTCCAGGCACGATGATGGGACCTGGGATGGGCTGGGGCCCGGGCGGGGGCTATGGCTGCCCGGGACCGGGGGGCCTCGGGCAAACGGAGGCTACGCCGGTGACCGAAGAGCAGGCGAAGGAGCTGGCTCAGCAGTACGCAGACCGGTATTTGAAGGGCTTCACGGTGGACAAGGTCCTTCCCTTCACCGGCATGCACGGCGCAACGATGTTCTCCGTCGAGCTGAAGGGTCCGAAGGATGAGTTGCGGGTGCTCCACATCAATCCGTGGGGGAACGTGATGCCGTTCGGAGGGCCGGGGCGTCGGGTCGGCTGAGATGTCGCTAAGGTCAGGCCCCGGGGTGAGAAAAGCCTCGGGGTCTGGCCGAAAGGTGCGCGCTCTGCTGTGCCGGGGATGCTCATCGTCTCCACCTCTCAGGCACAGTCTGGCGCCGTGGCGGGTCGCCGCACGACGCGCAACGTCTTCTTGCGCGCCAGCCACGCCAAGCCGACTGCGGTGGGCACCAAGAGCCACGTGCCAGGCTCGGGCGTCATGATGTCGTAGACCCAAGGTCACGAACGGCGGAATCTCAGGCGGCGCCATGCGCACGCTCCGAGGCCGCCCAGACGTGCAAATGCACTAGGCGGCACGGAGCACTCTCACGTGACAGTGCGGGCAGCGTGAGGAACCCGATGGGAGTGGACGTCGACACTCGGCGCAGACATCGCTCATGTCTCGACAGCAGTGCTTGCAGATACGCGCTTCGGCCATGACGATCTCGGCACAGAAGCGACACTTCTTCGTCCTCAGGCCAGCGAGCAGCCCTTGGAATCGCCGGAGCAATTTGGAGCCGGGCCTAAACAGCATGGCGTGCGGAACGGCGATGATGAACAACGCTGTGCCGTAGATCCACCAGAAGATGAATGCTCTGATCAGGATCACGGGACCGCGCGATGAGTACGGGGATGAGACCGAAGAGTCCCGCGGTCAGCAGCAGGGAAACTAGGGAAACTAGGATGTTCCAGAAGATGATCTCGTCGCCCCAATCACTGACCATTTCGTGCGTCCTCCACGGCTGAAGTGGCTGCGGGTGGCGCCGTGAGTCGGCAGCCCAGCCTTCGTCACTGATGGCGCCGTGCATCCAGTGCCACTGCTAGGAGGGTGATGGGGCCAGCGCTCCGGACGTGGCCACGCGGCGCGGGGCGCCGAACGGCAGGAGTCGATACGGGAAAACTCGCCGGTTATGGGTTGCTCGGAGCGTGTGCGCTACGGCCCCTCCCATTCTTCGACCCGCCTGATCGAGATCCCAATAAATCGGTGACTCGCGTTGTCATGCTGCACGAACCCTTCGACAAATACCCACATTCCCTGTGTGATGCCTCGGTACTCGCTCTGTGGAACTTCCCGGAGATCGACCACGATCCCCGCGATCGAGTCGCACGGGCGTAACGCCCTACAGTCCTTGTCAAGGACGATCCTCGTCCCGGCGATCCACTGGACGTGTCCGTAAATTCCTATGGGTTCCTCGTGCCGCAATTGCCCAACGGCCTGGTCTGGTGTCCCCATGGGCATGAACGACATCCCAAGCACAGCTACTACTAGCAGCATGGCGCGGGACCGAGCCGGAGCGCCTCTGGCCGTCCCGGAGAATCTTCCCGTCTCACGCAATCTCGGCAACGAAGTCATCACAAACGGGAGGTGTGCATTTGCACTGCCAAACTCTCAAGGCACTGAGATCACTGAGAACTCAGGACCTTGGGGGCCTACGCGAACGCAAACCATGAACTGTGGCTGCGGTACCTCACTCGCAGATATGCTGCCCCATATCTCGGGAAAGGGCTCTCCCTAACCGTGCGCACATGTGAGGGCTGCGTGCCTGGGGCAAAGTGTGCTGACACTCGCGATTGAACTCCCGCGCGCGCCCTGACAGGATCGGTGCGTAACGAGTTACACGCTCCCACCCTGCTGTATCGTGATCGCCCCTTTCTCTCCGCGTGCCAGCCCACGATGCCGGTCAAACCGCTCGACTCACAGTCGCTGATCAGCGTGTGGAGCGGAAGGCTGTGCAATGGATAAGGCATCGGTAAACAGCAAGATGATCCTTACGATCCCACGAGTCACCGGGCAGCTCGGTGTTTGGCCGGGCGGAGATCTATCCGTACCGACGCCCTCCGTACAGCTTGGCCTTTTCTGACGGTGTTCCCCCAGCGGATGACCCGCCAGGCGCCAACCCGCTGAGGACGTGATGGGGCATCGCCGCCCCGCGGTGAATGGTCGGCCCCCGCGCGCACGGCACGGACCTCGCGCAGCACCGCGATTTCTGGTCACTGCGTCTCCGGCACGCTTGATGCTCGCTGGTGTTTCGAGAGGCAGGAACAGGCCAAACAGGGGAGGTGCGTTATGCCCTTCACGCACGTGCTCGTCCCGACCGACTTCTCCGAGCCCGGGAACTATGCCGTGCGCTACGTGATGCAGGAGACCGCCCTGTGCGGCGCGAAGGTGACCCTCCTTCACGTGCAACAGTCGTCGAGCGCGGGGACGGACATTTACTACGTCAGTGGGCCGGTAGGCTCCGGCCTCGAAGCCGGGTACGACATCGTGGCGGGCGGGCGCCTGGGCACGGCCCCGGCCGCGGAGCCGACTGTGGTCCGTCACGACCTCGTCGAGGAGGCGCTGACACGGCTCCGCGATCTGGTGCCTGGCTCCTTCCAAGGCGAGTGGGCGGTCGAGATCGCAGAGGGCCGCCCCGCCGACGCCATCGTCCGGCTCGCGCAGGAGCGCGACGTTGACCTCATCGTCATGGCGACGCACGGACGCACCGGTCTCGAGCACGTGCTGATCGGCAGCGTGGCAGAGAAGGTCGTACGACTGGCGCCGTGCCCCGTGCTGACGGTCAAGCTGGCACAGGGCTTGGATCCGCCGCCATAGCGGGCCCGTACGGGCTGAGGAACATCGCGTGGTAGATGGCAAACTGGTAGCCGTGGGTGCGGTAAAGCGCGCGGCCAAACGGTGCCAGGAGTGGCCAATCGGTGGTCGCTGGCAGAGCCTTTTGCCAGCCTCAGCCCGGCGCGGGTCTTACCAGTGGGGCGAGAGTCGGCGGGACGGAGCAACGGGCGGTAGCACTCAGCGGCACAGCCCTGTCGATCAGGGTCACGGGACGATAGCAGCTCAGGGCAACGCGACATCACCGCTGATCAGACTCCAATTCCCACGGCGAGACTCCCCCGCGTACCACCTCAGCAGCGACCAGTGCGCATGGTCCCCGCGGACCTGTGTCAGTACTCCCAGCAGCAAACCCGCCGCGCCTGGACGTCAATCGCTCCTCCAGGGTCCGTCAGCGCCAACCCGGCGCTCCTCGTCGAGGTCGAGGGCTCGCGCCTGGCTGCCTGGCGATCCCAGGCGTGGTGGAATGCGGTGGGAGTGATCGCGGAGCGCGGCGCTGACGGGGAGTTACAGCACGCGCGACAGCACGGTCTTGTCCACTAACTCCGCCGCTTGTTCACGCAGCCGCATGGCCAGAACCGGCCCGGGATTCGGGCAGGACCCCCAGTCAGCCAAGCCAGGCGGCCCCATGACGCGACAAGACCCGGCCGTGGGCTCATGTGTGCTTTGCCGGCATTCTCCTCGACAGCGAGCTCATTAGGCATCTATCTTCTTCGCGCTTCTCCTCGGCGATGGGAAGCTTTAGATGCCCGCAGCACCAGGATGCAATCGAGTAGGAGATGCCGTTCTAGAGGCCGAGCGATCTACATCGTTCTTCCGATCGTTGTGACACTGATGCTGCTCCCCACGATCGCCTCTGCCCCCCGATACATCGTGGATCGCGGGGAATCTGTGAGAGTTAACGCGAGCCATCCATCCTTCTTGGGAGCCACGCAAGTACGCTCCCGATTCAGAGGTCATTGCCAGAATACGACTGGTTGAAGGATTTATTGCAGAGCGGAAAGTCTGGAACGATGTTCTTGAGCAGCGCGTAGGAGAGTGGGCGCCAGTTGAGGAAGGACGGGTCCATGATCTTGACGCGGAGAAGGCGTCCTGTACGATCCGCCATCACCCAGTGAATGATCGCGCCTCGCCATCCTTCCACGAGACCAAATGCAGGCTCGAAGGGGGGCACTCTGTCCAATGGCGATGCCAGCGTTCCTGTTGGCAAGCGGTCAACGGCTTGCCGAATCAGCCGTACTGCCTCCCGGGCCTCCTCGACCCGCACAAAGGTTCGGGCTTTGACGTCGCCCGACTCGAAAAGCGATACACGAAACTCGAGGCCGCCGTAGGCCGCGAAGGGGTGATCACGCCTCACGTCAGTGTCAATGCCTGAGGCTCGCGCCACATAGCCTAGCGCGCCGTGGTCGCGCGCGGTCCGGGTGCCGAGGTGCCCGGTCCCCTCGAGCCGATCCATGACGAGCGTGTTCGCGAGCGTCAGTTCGACAATTTCGTCGAAGTCTTGGAGAGCAGCTTCAACCTCGACGGCTAGATCGAGGTCAGGCGGCAGGTCGTACCTCACGCCCCCGGGGACGATCCCCCCACGCAGTAAGCGATTGCCGGTTAGGCGTTTATTGAGGCGCAGCAACTGCTCACGGATCCGGAAGCAATGCGAATGTGCCACGGCATATCCGGTGTCGTTGGCAATCATGCCGAAGTCGCCCACGTGGTTGTAGAGTCGCTCCATCTCGAGGAGGACGACGCGCAGATACTTCGCGCGGTCGGGGACCGTCAATCCGGCCGCCGCCTCGAGAGCTTGGCAGAAGGCGAGCGAGTGGCCGATGGTCGTATCACCTGAGATACGCTCGGCCAGCTCGACCCCGGCGGCCGGCTCGCGACCCTCAAAGAGCTTCTCGGTACCCTTGTGGGTGAAGTAGAGGCGCGACTTCATATCGATGATCGTCTCGCCCACCACGCTGAAACGGAAGTGGCCGGGTTCGATCACTCCGGCGTGGACCGGCCCCACCGGGATCTCGTACACGCCCTCGCCTCCCACCTCGGTAAATGGGAAGGGGCGCCCGTCGTCGGTGAACTCGCGCGGCGTCGCGTCCTTCCGCAGCGGGAAGTAGTCGGCGGGCCAGAAGGCGTGGCGGACCAGCGGGCGGGGATCGGGGTGTCCCTCGGCCACAATCCCGAAGAGATCGTAGATCTCGCGCTCGAAGCGCGAGGCCGGATAGTGGAAGGTGGCGAGCGAGACGATCCGAGGGTCGGCCTCAGGCACCGCGGCGGTGGCGTGGACGAACCAGTTTCCCCGTTCGGGGGCGAAGAGATAGGTGATCTCAAACTCGCCGCTATCGGCCCGGCGGTCGCTCGCGGCCATGAAGGTCAGCTCCGCGCCGAAGCCGATGCGAAGGTGGGCGGCCAGGGCCGGCACCGCGGCCGGGCGGACCGTGCAATGCATCTCGTTGCCCCGCACCACGCGAACGTCGGACACGTGCTCGGCACGCCGCTCGGCTAGGAGAAGCGTCATGAGCTCGGCCGGGCAAGTCACGACCCGACGATCTCAACGATCTGGCGCAGGAGGGTCTCGAGCGGGGTGGGCAGCGTGACGCCGAAAACGAGCAAGGTGACCATGCACGCAGCGAGCGGAACCAGGGGCCAGTGGCTCCCCTCGCCCACCGAGACACCTGCGGCGGGCGCGCCGTAGAGCATCCGGTTCAGGTGCCCGATCATCGAGACGAAGGCGACGGTCATGAGGGCCAGCACCAGGCCCATCAACCACGGCCGTCCCGCCGCGAAGCCGGCCCGGATGAGTGCAAACTCTGAGAGGAAAAGGCCGAACGGGGGCAAGCCGATCACCGCGAGCAGCCCGGTGGCGAACAGGCCGCCGGTCCACGGCATCGCCTTCAACAGTCCGGACACGTGCCCGATCTCGGCGGTCCCGTACCGGTGGAGCACGCGTCCCGCCAGGAAGAACATCGTGGACTTCGCGAGGGTGTGGTTGAGCATGTGGAGCATCGCTGCGAAGATCCCGAGCGGGCCCAAGGCCAGGCCCACACAGATCAGACCGGTGTGCTCGATGCTGGAGTAGGCGAGCATGCGCTTGTAGTTGCTCTGGACCACGAGGCTGAACGACGCAATCACGATCGACAGCACGCCGAGCGCGATATAGAGACCGTCAGTGAACCCGCGCCCCACCGCCGCGTTCACCACGGCTTGCCAGCGCACTACCGCGTACAGTGCCACCGCCAGCAGCACGCCGGACATCATGGCGGACAGCGGGGCCGGCGCCTCCGCATGGGCGTCGGGCAGCCAAGTGTGCATGGGGGCGAGCCCGGCTTTCGTCCCGTAGCCGACGAGGATGAAGACGAAGGCGAGTTGGATCACCTGCGGGTGGAGATGCGCGGCCGAGGCTACCAGCACTGTCCAGTTCAGGGCGGTCTCGTGGCGGCCGGCCATGTTGACGAAGTCGAAGTAGCCAAGCACCGTCCCCCCGAAGGCCAGCGCGATGCCGATGGATCCAATCAGGATGTACTTCCAGGACGCCTCTACCGAGGCCTTCGTCACCTGGAGGGGAATGAGCAGAGCAGAGGTGATGGTTGTCGCTTCGATGGCGATCCACATGAAGCCGACGTTGTTTGACGTCACCGCGAACAGCATCGTGAACGTGAATAGGTTGACGAAGATACGAAAGCGCCGGACCTGCGCGCCGTTGTAACTGTCGTCCCGGCTGAGCCCGAGCCACGCGGCGAGCGCGCCGACCACGCTCACGCACATCGCGAGCAGGGTCGACAGGGCATCGGCCCGCAGGAACTCCCCGGGGCCCGAGGTCACCACACGCCCGGCCAGGAGCTCGCTCCAGAGGGCCAGTGAGGCCCCGAGCGAGCCGAGCGAAAGCAGCGCGTTCACCCCGCCGACGATGCGCCGGTAGGGCCGCACCATGGTCGCCAGCAGCGCGGCAAGGAGAGGCGGACCGAGCAAGAGGGCGAAAGTCCGCATGTCAGTGCCGCAACCGGTTCAGCTGCTCAACGTCGATGCTCTCGAAGGTCTCATGGATCTGGTAGATGAAGATCTGCATGACAAGGAAGCCCATGAGCGCGTCGAGGAAGACGCCCAGCTCGACGATCAACGGGATGCCGTAGGTACCAAGGACCGCGAGCAAGGCGAGTCCGTTCTCCAGCATGAGAAAGCCCACCACCTGGGTCAGCGCCTTTTTGCGGCTGATTACAACGAACAGGCTCACCAGGACCAGGCCCATCGCCAGCGGCATGCCCACTCGCGTCGGCAGCCGACTGAGCGCCACCAGCGGCCGGGTGACCGCGTAGCCGAACAGCACGAGAAGACCGGACACCACCAGCGAGGTTGCGGTGTTGACGTAGGGCTCGAGCTCCCGCTCGGGCGAGAAGCGCCGCTCCATGCGGCGCAGGAGCCGGGGAATTACGATCCCTTTGAGAAGCAGCAAACAGACCGCAACCCAGTAGAGCTCGGGAACCTTCCCGAAGTGAGCCACGACTACGGTCACGGCCGCCAGGACGATGGACTGCCACATAAAGGCGCTGATATAGGCGGTGACCCCGCGCCGCCAGAGGAGGATGAGGCCAAAGATCAGCACCAGGCTCGAGCCGAGGACGCAGAGCTGAGAGAAGGCGGCATCCATGGTCTACCTCAGCAGGAACGAAGACGTGACCGCGAGCAGGGCCAGCACGAAGGAGACGCTCAGCAGTTCGGGCACCCGGAACAGGCGGAGCTTTGCGATGCGTGTCTCGAGCACCGCGACCACCGCGGCAAGGATCACGAGCTTGACGAGCAGGCTCGCGACCGCCAAAGTGAGCGCGCCTGCAGTCAAGCCTGCCGCAACCCCCCACGGCACGAACAGGTTGCTGAGCAGCGAGAAGAAGATCAGCAGCTTAAGGCTGGCCGCCCACTCGATCAGCGCCAGGTAGCGCCCAGAGTACTCGAGCACCATCGCCTCGTGGATCATGGTCAGCTCGAGGTGCGTGGCCGGGTTGTCGATGGGCAGCCGTCCGGTCTCGGCCAGCGTCACAATGAAGAGCGCGAGGAACGCCAGGAGATGGCCGGGGCTGACCGCCGCCGGGCCGCTCATGGTCCGCGCCACGATCTGGCCGAGGTTGGTCGAGCCCGCGCTCAGGGCTAGCGCGAAGATGGCCAGCGCCACCGTTGGCTCGGCGAGAGCCGCGACCGTCATCGCGCGGCTCGCCCCCATGCCCCCGAACGCGGAGCCGGGATCGAGCCCGGCCAGCGAGAGGAAGAATGTCCCGAGCAGGAGCAGGTAGACAACCACCAGTAGGTCTCCGACGCCGTCAAATGGCAGCGGCACTAGGAGAATCGGCACCAGCAGTGCGACGGCCACCGTGCTGGCGAAGACGATGAAGGGAGCTGCTCGGAAGACCCACGAGGCGTTGCTCGAGACCACGACCTCCTTCCGGAAGAGCTTGGCGAGCTCCAAGTACGGCTGCCAGGCGGGCGCGCCCCGCCGGTTCTGGAGCCGGGCCTTCAGCCAGCGGACCAGCCCGACCAATCCCGGAGCCAGCAGCAGGGCCAGCGCAGCCTGCGAGACGCCGAGCGCGAAGCCGATTATCGCCACCACCGCGCCATGGTCAGCAGCACGAGGAAGGCCACCGTCAAGTAGAAGAGGTAGAGGTGGAGCGAACCGGCTTGGAGCCGGCGCACCCAGACTGCGGCGCGGCGGATACCCCGAAGCGGCCAGTTGTAGAGGAGCCGCTCGATCCAGGGGTGGATCTCGCTCCGGTACGCGATCGACTGCACGAAGTACTTTGAGGCCGGGTGGAAGTCGATAGATAGGTCGCGGGTCGGCCGGTAGAGCTCGGCGAAGACTCGCCGCAGCGGCTCCGCGAAGGCGGTCGCAGTGTACTCCATCCGCGGCGTCTGCCCGATGCGGCCGCAGCCCCAGGTATCGCCCACGCGTCCGCGCCGCTCGGCGCCCAGCAGCCGGAGCCCGAGGGGCAATAGAGCCAGGAGCACGACCAGCCCCAGCGCGAGGAGTGGGGGCGACATTTGGCCGGACGCGCCCGGTACCTGCAGTGGCAGGCTCCGCGTGAGTTCGATCGCGGCGGGCGTCACCCTGCCCAGCCCGGCGAGGGTCGATCCGAGGATGGGAACGACCGCGAATGGCAGTAGTCCCAAGGCTACGCACGCCATCGCCAACATCGCCATGCCCGCCTGCATGGATCGCGGAGCCTCGTGCGCCTGCTCGGCCCGGGCCGAGCGCGGGATGGCGAGGAACGTGATCCCGAACGCCTTGACGAAGCACGCGGCGGCCAGGCCGCTGGCGAGGGCGAGCATAGCCACCGCGAGCGGCATGACGACCGCAACCTCGGGCTGCGGGATTGCCGAGCCGCCGAGCAAGGCCTGGAACACCAGCCACTCGGAGGCGAACCCGTTGAGCGGGGGCAGCGCCGAGATCGCGCAGGCGCCCACCAAGAAGAAAAGAGCGGTGCGGGGCATCCGCTTGATCAGCCCGCCCATTTCCTCCATGTTGCGGGTGCCGAGGGCGTGCGCCACTGAACCGGCGCCGAGGAAGAGCAGCCCCTTGAAACAGGCGTGGTTGATCGTGTGATACAGCCCGGCCACCATCCCGAGAGTGGCCAACGCCGGCAGCCCAAAGCTCTGGAACATGAGGCCGGCGCCGATCCCGATGAAGATGATCCCGATGTTCTCCACGGAATGATAGGCCAGCAGCCGCTTGAGGTCGTGCTCCATGAGAGCGTAGAGCACGCCGATCACCGCCGAGAGGGCCCCCAGGCCGATCAGCAGGGCGCCCCACCACGTAGGGCCGCCACCCAGCAGATCGAGCCCGACGCGCAGGAGCCCGTAGACTCCCATCTTGATCATCACGCCCGACATCAGGGCGGAGACGTGGCTCGGTGCCGCCGGATGGGCCCGCGGCAGCCACACGTGGAGGGGCATGATGCCGGCCTTGGAACCGAAGCCGAGGAGCGCGAGGAGGAACACCGCATTGCGGGCCGAAGGCGAGAGAGCGGGCGCCGCAGCGCGCAGGTCGCCGAAGGTCGTGCTCGCGCTGCTGGTGGCCATGAGGAGGAAGGCCGCCAGAGCGAGTGCCAGCCCAGCGTGCGTCATAGCCAGGTACCAGCCGCCGGCCAGCACGGTCTCGGGCTCGTCCGTCTCAGTCAACACCAAGAAGTATGAGGTGAGCGACATGCCCTCCCACATGAACAGGAAGGTCAGTACGTTGCCCGCGCACGGCACCAGGCTCATCGTGAGCAGGAACAGGTTCAGCAGGGCCCCAAGGAGCCGGAGCGAGGCACGGCCCTCGTAGCCCTCGGAGTAGGCCGCCCCGTAGAGACCGCACGGCACGGCGAGGAAGCCGACGAGGCCGAGGAACAGCGCGCCCAGGCGGTCGATTCGGAACAGGAGACCGTCGGCAATCGAGAGCACCGCGGGCGCCTCTAGCACGAAAGGCGTCCCAGTAAGGAGCACCTGCAGCGCGAGGGCGAGGCCCGCGGCACCGCCCAGCACCGCGCCCGCCGCGACCAGGCCGCGCCCGCCACGACCCCCCGGCCTCAGGACCGCCGCCGCGGCGCCAAGGGCGTAGCCGGCGAGCATGAGGGCGAACAGGCTTCGCATTGGCGTCTAACGCCGGCCGACAGCGGCCAGGATGCCCCGGAGGATGGCAGCCGGCTCCGGCGGGCACCCGTCGACAAATGCATCGACGGGGACAAATTGATCGACGCTGCCAGCGACGCCGTAGCCGCCCTTGAAGACGCCACAGGTGCGGGAGCAGTCGCCCACCGCTACCACCAGCTTGGGCGCGGGCGTGGCCTCGTAGGTCTTTACCAGGGGCACCGCCATGTTGCGTGTCACCGGGCCCGTCACTAGGAGCAGGTCGGCGTGGCGCGGCGAGGCCACGAAATGCACGCCGAAGCGCTCGCTGTCGTACACGGGGCTCGTGAGCCCAGTGATCTCGAGCTCGCACCCGTTGCAGGACCCGGCGTCCACCTCCCGGATCGCGAGCGCACGTCCGAACAGGCGTCGGGCTCGATCATCGACCTCGTGGAGCAGGCGGACGACCTCGTGGCTGGTCGGAGGCAGAGGCTCGGTCGCGAGCCCGACCTGAAGGATCTTGGAGAACAGGCGCACGTTACCGGCGTCGAGACTCGCGACGCAGCTCCCGAAGCATGGTTTGCGTGCCGATGAGGTGGCGGTCGAAGATCCGCCGGGCGACCGCGAGCAAGTCTCGAAGCGCGGGGTCGCGGACGGCATAGCGCACGACGGTGCCCTCCTTGCGGGCGTCCACGATATTCTTCGCTCTCAACACGGCAAGTTGCTGGGACACCGTGGGCTGGTCGACGCCGAGAATCTCTTGCAGCTCATGCACACTCCGCTCGCCGTTGACGAGGATTTCGAGTACTCGTATCCGAAGGGGATGTGCCAGGGCCTTAAAGAACTCCGCCTTGAATACTTGAAGTTGCCCTATGCCCGCCGAGGGCTTCATGTCGCACCTCTAATATATGAATATATCGAGACCTGAGCAAATGAATATATGACCTTGACAATCCCGGGGAACACGGCGCAGAGTCTGCCCGTCTCCGGGATTCACCCTGACAGAAAGGGCGATGATGCCCCTGAATCGGGTCCCTAGACAACTCCCTCCTGACGCGGTCGCCGACCGCGTAAAGGGTACCCTGCGATTTCTCTCCGCCCGCGGGCCGCCAAGTCGATCCTTACACAGGCCCATTGCCGGTTTGTGGGTGGCCTGAGCGCGTTGACGCGCAGCTACCCGACCGCGGCGCAAAGGAGAAGCCATGGGAGCCTATTGCCGAGTCCCCCTGCCGCGTCATATCGCCACCGAGGACGAGACCCTGGAAGTGTTGTGGTCGGACTACTACGGAGCCGCGCTCTTCGGGGATCGCCGGGAAATCGCCTGCGTCCCGCACAGCGGGTGCCGTCTGGAGATCGTGGCCACGGCACCGAGCGCGCATCATGAGGCCACACGGCTCCTGCCTGGTCAGGTGCTCCCATACCGACGCACATTCTTCCTCCTTGATCAGCTCGTATTGCCGAACCGCCGGCGCGCCAGCCTCGGACACTTTGTCGGCTTTAAGTTTCGGCTGACCTCGGCCGTGACATCGCCGCTGCCACGCGAGGAGCTCGTCGTACAGCGGGCGCGAGAGGCGCGAGCGGTCGTGCAGGATCCTGTGCCGCACTAGCGGGGCGAAACTCACCGAACAGACTGGTTACAGGTCATTGAAGGGGAGGGTCTTATGCCGCCAGCCCATCTGCCTCCCAAGGAACTTCGCCGTGTGGTCGTCGCGGCCGCGGTGGGGAACGTCATTGAATGGTACGACTTCTACATCTTCGGCAGTCTGGCCGCGATCCTCGCGGTGAAGTTCTTCGAGAAGAGCCATCCGGTGGCGGCGTTCCTCAGTACGGTCGCCCTCTTTTCGGTCGGGTTCCTCATCCGGCCGCTGGGCGCCTTCGTCTTCGGCTGGCTCGGGGACAGGGTTGGCCGGAAGTACACTTTCTTGGTGACCCTGAGCGGGATGGGGATCTCGACGGCTCTCATCGGCTTCATTCCAAGCTACGCGCAGATCGGGCTCATCGCGGCGATCCTGCTGTTCGTCCTGCGGCTGATTCAGGGCCTCTGCCTCGGCGGCGAGTACGGTGGCGCGATCACTTACGTCGCCGAGCACGTCGCGGATGATAAGCGCGGCTACTACACCGGGTGGCTACAGACGTCGCCCACCCTCGGCATCGTGGTCTCCTTGGCCGTGATCATTGGCACCCGGACCTACCTGGGCGTGGACGCGTTCAACGAGTGGGGGTGGCGGATCCCATTCATCCTTTCTCTGCTGCTCGTGGCTATTGCGATCTACATCAGGCTTTCTCTGGCTGAGACTCCGATCTTCCAGCAGATCAAGGCCAAGGGGCAGACCTCCCGCAATCCCTGGCGAGAGGCGTTCCTTAGTCGGAACGTCCGCTACGTGGTGATCGCGAGCATTGTCGTGCTGGGGCAGGGGTGCGTCTGGTACAGCGGGCAATTCTGGGCCCTCTACTTCCTACAGACCGTCAAGAAGCTCGACGTCCTGACCTCGAGCTACATCGTGGGCATCGCGCTCCTGATTGCCACTCCGACACTGATCTTTTGGGGCTGGCTTTCCGACAAGATCGGGCGGAAGCCCATCATTCTCGGGGGGATGCTCCTCGCGGCCCTGACCTACTACCCGCTCTACCAAGCGCTCGGCCGGTACGCCGAGCCGGCCGCTGTCAACTACCCCATGTCGGTGCTCATCGTGGTGATTCTCGTCAACTACGTCGGGATGACCTACGGCCCCATCGGCGCGTTCCTGGCTGAGTTTTTCCCGGGCCGCATTCGGTACACGTCCGTTTCCGTGCCGTATCACATCGGCAATGGCTGGGGGGGCGGTCTCGTGCCGATCATCACGACCTCCGCCTATCTGTCCACCGGGAGTCTGGGCTGGGCTCTTGCCTATCCGATTGCGCTGCCCGCCGTGTCCTTCCTGCTCTCACTCTTTTTGATGCCCGAAACACGGAAGCACAGCATCTGGGAGGAAGGGGCCATCGAGGCGCAGCGCAGCCGCGCCTAGCGCGACAGCCCGGATCAGTTCCTCCCAAGACCGCTGAGCTGCATACGGCTCAGCGGAAGACAACGCCTTAGGAGGGTCGTCATGCGACGAGTTCACATCTGGCATCGCCTCATTGCACCGCTTTCGATTCTGGCCGTCCCCGTGAACGCGGCCGCGCAGACCGCTGGGGATGCCGCTGCGTCGCCACGGGCATCGTCCGCCGACTGGGGCACTGGCATCGCCATTGTGGCTATCATTCTCCTCTTGGTCATTGCGATCGGAGTAGTGGCCAAGTTCTACGACGTCAACCGCAGGCGCAAGGAGGAGAACGCCGCGCTTCAATCGCTTCTCTCTGACGCGCTGCTGCTCGAGCGCTCACTCGTGGGCTTGCCGGTCGCCCCGTTCGTGAGCCAATCTGTCTGGCCACACTCACCCTTGGTCATCGACGTGAGAGGATCCGTGCCGACGTTAGAGCTGCGGGATGCCGTCATGCGATTGGTCGAGCAGGAGGCATTCCGTCGGCATCCGGGCGCGCGGACTGAGGATCGACTGCAGGTTGATCCCCGGATCGGGCACGACCGAGCGCCGAGCACGACTCGCTGAGATCCCGTGCGAGGAGCGGGCATCACAGCCAGAAGGGGATTCAAAGTCGCGTTCGAGTCCCCCCCGATCGGGATGTCCAGAGGTCCTCGATGTGCTGCTACAGGGACTCGAACCACCCTCAGAATTCAAATCCCCGGATCCACGACGTTGAGTCAACTTCCTCGAAGTGCATGATTCAGGAGAGCTAGCGCGTGGCGGACCGTAAACACGGCTTCGAATCCCCTTGGGCCACCACTCGGGACGAGCTGACGCGCTTCGCCCTCGATTAGGCGGTCGAGGGCGAGCGCGCCTCT
>Ga0306921_10001304_pt1 | contig 24031 bp, 30 predicted proteins | sample sta12Cox44000080_FD_203760 | JGI IMG/M metagenome (GOLD analysis project Ga0306921, IMG submission 203760) | Lab enrichment of tropical soil microbial communities from Luquillo Experimental Forest, Puerto Rico - statoxic.12C.oxic.44.000.080 (v2)... | ecosystem: Environmental > Terrestrial >...
TTGCTGTGCATTTCGAACCAGACATCCACCCGAGGAATCACACCGTAGGCGTTGCCGGGCGAACAGACCCAAATGGTCCAGCTGGGGTCCTTGAACGGAGCAAGGTCCCGGGAGGACGGGGCGGTCCCGATCATGGCGATCTTGAGGGGAGGTTTGGGTTCGGCAGACAGGTGGGGAGAAATAGGCTTGGCTTCCGGAGGAATAACCGGCGGTGGCAGCGTCATATCCGGAACTTCTATTTTCCTAAGCTTGGGCCTACCCCGCGCGCGAACGGGCTCCGGACCATTACCCCCCTTCAGAAGCTCGGTTCCAGTTGGGGTTATCTTGGCGATATTGTCCATGGTAGCGTACCCTTCTATCGATTATGCCATCCTGGTATCATCCTACCCCCATCATAGGCAATGTGCTACTTTTGGTGACAACAGCCGCAGAAACAGCATGACGGATTGCGCTGGTTATGTCGAACTGCTGCGGAAACCAAAAGCCCCACGGATCATCGGCCCACTGCCGCAATTGCGGCATCGACAGAACCGTAGTGGATATCATCGCAACAGCAAGTGGAAAATTTGAAAACTCATTCGAAGTGTCGTTGCCGATGGTCCAAAGGTTCGTGCTCGAAGCAGCGGATGTCTGGCTGACGCTGCTCGTGAAAACCTGCCCCGTGATCATGTCCCTCATTACATAGTTGATGATGCTGCCACTGAACAAAGGCGCCGACATCGCAATGAAATAGCAACGTCCGACTGTCGGAGTGAAGGAAGCCGCATTGTCTGTATTGGTGTACAAGCATGGCTTGCCGCTATGCATCCACCATCCCCAAGCGTTGCCGGCAGTCGCAACACACTGGTAAGCGCCCCCGTTCGTGGTCGTGTATCGAAAGATCGCAGCTGCCGTAAAATTTCCAACGGGAACACTCGGGAAAGACGTGCCAAGTGCCTTGCACCCGGTCCCTGCAGTCAAGTTTGGACCGATTATCCCATCCGTTCCGACTATCGCGCTGGTTATTTGTGAACCTTGGGTGTTTACACAGCCTAGCCCGGTCAGCAAATTGATGTAGTTGGCATTAAGTGGATTGACAACGACTGCAATCTGCGCGCCCGGCGTCGCAGGATGCGCCGGGTTGATCCCCGGCGATGAGCGAGGATAGGCCAGTTTGCTGGCGGGCCGGATTGGAAAAATAAGCGGCATTAGTTATTCAGCTGGATGTTGTAAGTCCGATACATCACGGTCTGCGTTCCCGAGGTGAACGTAAATCCACTGTTGTTCTGCAGCGCCAGCTTGAAGGTGCCAGGCGGAATAATCACCTGCTGAATGAATCCCACCAGCGTCGTCTGCGATGCTGCTGCAACCAACGGAATCGTACCGATTGGAGGGAAGGTCGGTGTTTTCGCGGCCTGTGTTCCCGCAACAAACTGCCCATCCCCATACGTCGTCCCGTCGTCCAGCAACGCATAAAGCCACAGCGCAAGATTGGCGCCGGCGGCAATGGTGCTTGAGGCAATGGCGCACCGCACCGAAATATCCATGAACATATCCAGATTGGTCTGGTTCGCGACGCCAGTCACACTGCTCAGCACGGCACTGCCATTCGGCAACGAGACAAGGTCGGCCGAGTTGATCACAGTGGTCCAGGTAAAACCGACGCCATTACCTGCAGTCCATGCTGTCCTGTTCGTCATTATGTAAGCCCTGCATTCTGCGCGTCCGCAACCGAAAGACCACCGAGAGTCTGGCTGTTAAACGGATAACTGTTGTCCTCGCACCACGTATGAATGTAGTTATCGAAAGGAGCCACCAAAGCCGCCAGCGCCTGAAGGGTCTGAGTCTTGCCCGCGAACATGTTCTGTATGGCTGTCCGGACCGACGTGCCTTTCGAAGCGTCGATCGACGCATCCAGGATCAACAGTTGAAGCTGCGCGACCTGAAGCGCGGTCAACCCGGCCAAGTCGGTCGCAACGATCGTGTTGATGATCTGGGTGCCGGTGAACATCGCCTTCTGCGGCGCCGCCACGGTCCATCCATTCACCTTGGCCACCTTCTGAGCGGTCGTATCGCCCGGAGCCAACCCAGACCCCGTAACACCAGTCGGCGGCTGGGTTGGACTATTCCAGGCATTGATGAGCGCCGTGTAATCCACCATCGGCCTCCTACGTATTGCTCACATAAAGACACGTTACATACAGCGTCGTCGTAGCTGGCGAAACCGTTGCAGTCCAGTTGTTCGCCGCGGTCGCTTGCGGCACCGCACTATCAACCGGCAGCATGAAACCACGCGTGTCGTTTGCCGGTACTTCGAAAACAAACCGTGTCGTGCCAGCCGTCGCATCCTTGATGGTCACAAGCGCCACCGTCGCGCTGCTGTTCGTTAAGGTCAAGCCATACAAATCCTGAAATACACCCGCAGCGCCAGCGGTGAGAACCGTGGTCTCAGTCGATGCCGTGATCGAAGTGTTCTGCACGCCTTTGAGTTGCCGGATCGCGCCGACTACGACCTGCTTGCCCTGCTTGTCAAACGTCGCATTGACACGCTGACCATCCGAAACCGCGGTCGGGTTCGTCGTCTTGGCGAGGCCGCCGATCTTGACAGGGTAGCCCGCATCGGTCGCAGCATTTGCCGTATCGCCGGACATTGCGGATTGTAGATTGGCCGGGTTGCTCTGGAACACCTGCTCGTCGCCAGGAAGCGAACCAACGACCCAGAACAGCGTCAAAGTGCCCGTGCCAGCAATCACCGTCGACAACCGGACCCGGATAAAAGCACACCCTATCGTGAGAATCTGGAATTGCTGGTTGGCGTTCGCCGTCAAGGTATACGGGTTGGCCAGCAGCGTATTGGTGATCGGATCGATCAAGCGCGATGTCGGGATGGCTTTGTATGTCGTTCCGGCATCATAACTCTCTTCAAACGTCAGCGCGCCGCCCGTGATCGTCGTCGTCGTAACCATCGAGCCGACAATTGAACTGTAGAGAACCTGACCAAATATGAAAGCCTGCCAGGTACCGAGCGTTGTCGAACTGTTCCACGCCGCGGTGGTCAGCGATGAAAACGGCTGCACAACTCGCGTATTGGCCTGAGCATCAAGCTGCAGCGGACTGCAATTGCCCGAGGTGATGGTCGTCGGCGTCGTATTGAACTCGCCACCCGTCAGAATCATGTTGGCCGGCGTCGCGACATTCTGGGTCGAGGCCGCATCAAGAATGCCGCCGGCATTGCCCAGGACGCGCGCCACTGTGTTCAATCTTCCGCCCGTGTCCAACGTCAGAGCGTTGATTGTCGCATTGGTATAGGTGGGAGCAGAGGTTACAACTGCCCCCTGACACATCGGGCCGCCCTGCACCGTCGTCGTCGTCGTCGCAGCAGGTGGGATCGTCAGGCCAAGCGTAGTGATCGTCCCCGTGCCGCTAGTCGGTACGCCATTCGTAATGCTTACAACCGGATCACTCATTTACAGCTTCCCAAATAGTCCCTTAACCGCCTTGTCTCTTGCTTCTGCCATATGCTTCCTGATAAGCGGAGTGTCGTCTTCGCGACCATCCGCATAAACTTCCATGACTGCTCTTTCCATCGCACCCCGGATAATAGGAACAGCGCTTTCCACCACACTGGATGCTGAACCAAGCGCAATGCCAACACTTCGCTTGACCTGGGGATACATCCGCTCCGCCGAGGGCCTTTCCGCGTCGGGCAGCAACGATGGATGATTATGATCCAGCAGCCACCGATGCGAGTAGTAACGCTGCCGCTTGGTCAGGATTAGCATCCTGGTTCGCGCCATGTGCAGCGTGACCATCGCTTCGAAGTTCGTTTCCGGCTGCGGTGCATCCGGAGCAACAAGATGCCATAGAGACCGGATGCCATCGACATCCATTTCCTCAAGACACTGCTTGATGGCCGCATCGCTGTCCATCATCGCCACCCCTCGTCAGAGCAATGTGATGGTCGATGCCGTAGACAATGACGGCGTGACACCATTGCCCGTGACAATGTTCGGCGTCACCGTTCCCATCCACAACAGCGTCTGCGTGCCAGTTGGCGGCGACGCATTGGAGAACGATGTCGAGAAATTCGTCACGGTACCCGAACCGCCAGTCCCAGCCGGGAAGTTGATCGCAGCAACCGGCGATGTGCTGGCTGGGCCGGTCGCCGTGACCGTCCAGCCGCCCGAGGTTCGCGCCACGTTGACCCGGGTGTAACCTGTATAAGCAGCCTCACTCGTGGCGGCCGTCCCCGCAGTGCCTGGATCAGCCGTATGCAGAGCAACCCCGATCTGCGTCTGCGGGGAGGTTGCCGCGTTGTCCGCGTAATTCGCCCAAGCCGTCGCGTTGTAGATCAGTTTGAGGATATTAGTCTCAGTCGTGCCGCCAATATTTGCCATTGTCGTCTCCTTTAGAAGCCATAGTACAAATACGTTGGCGTGTACGATGTCGAAGAACCAACGCCACTTGCCGTTCCTGTCCCACTCGCACTGCCAACCGCAGAAACGGTCGCCGCACCAACCCCACTCCCCAAGCCAGTCCCGCTCGCTGAACCCTGACCCGCAGCTTGTGCAGCCGCTGCACCCGTGCCGGACGCGCTGCCGGTTGCCGTGACCGTCGATCTACCAACCGCCGAGGCAGACCCGCTTCCGCTCGCTGCACCCTGCCCAGCTGCCTGTGCCGCCGCTGTGCCCGTGCCGGACGCAGATGCAGGAGACCTAGCCGTAGAGGCGCCCACGGCACTCGCTGTGCCTGTCCCGCTCGCACTGGCCGGCGAGGATGCAACTGAGCTGCCAACAGCGGAAGCGGACCCGGTTCCTGTTGCACTCGCAGTCGCCGAGGCGGTCGAGGCACCCACACCGGAAGCCGTGCCCGTTCCACTCGCTGCAGCCGTAGCCAATGCCGTCGAAGCACCGACACCGTTCGCGGTGCCTGTGCCTGTCGCGCTGCCAACCGATTCCCCAATACCGATCGCAGAGGCCGTGCCCGTCCCGGATGCAGAGCCAACGCTTGACGCAAAGACCAAACCAACCGCAGAGGCACTGCCTGTCCCCGTCGCAGCGCCTTGACCAGCTGCCTGCGCAGCAGCGGAACCCGTGCCTGTCGCACTACCAATCGAGGAGGCTGTCGAGGCGCCGACAGCGACTGCGGACCCCGTGCCTGCTGCCGTGCCTTGCCCAGCCGCCTGAGCTGAAGCCGTGCCTGTACCTGTTGCAGAGCCCGTCGAGCGAGCCACGGATGCACCAACACCAGACGCAGCCCCTGTTCCGGCCGCTGCACCCTGTGCCGCCGCTTGAGCGCTGGCAGTGCCTGTACCAACCGCATTACCAGTCGCAGAAGCAACCGATGCCCCGGACGCACTCGCCGTACCGGTTCCAGCTGCCGTGGCCGTTCCCGTAGCGGTGGACGCTCCAACAGCGCTTGCTGTGCCAATACCAGCCGCTGCAGCGACAAAAGCAGCGCCCGATAGCCCGCTCGCGGTGCCCGTGCCCGTCGCACTGCCAACACCAGTCGCAATCGCAGTCCCAACAGCACTGGCTGCGCCTGTGCCTGCTGCACTGGCGGTCCCGGAACCAGTCGACGCGCCCGTGGCAGAGGCCGCACCCGTTCCAGCTGCACCACCGGTCGCAGTGAAGGTTGCGGCTCCAACGGCACTCGCGGCACCAGTTCCAGTCGCAGCTCCAACGGACTGAGCCACCGAGACACCGACACCAGATGCCGCTCCCGTACCATTAGCATTGCCCTGCCCCGCCGCTTGTGCCTGTGCTGTGCCCGTCCCCGCCGCACTGCCCACCCCAGAATTGGTGGACGCTCCAATCGCGAAGGCCGTACCCGTCCCCACCGCACTGCCAGCACCCGATACGGTCGAAGCTCCAACCCCGCTCGCATCGCCAATGCCCGCTGCTGCAGCGACAATGGCAGCACCCGACAACCCACTTGCCGCGCCCGTCCCCGCCGCATTCCCAACACCAGAAAGGGTCACGGTTGAACCGGCTGCCGCCCCGCCTATTCCCGCCGCATTCCCAATACAGGAAATGATCGCAGTTGCCGCCGCACTCGCATCGCCCGTACCTGAGGCATTCCCCACTGCAGAAGCAATCGAGACACCAACGCCACTGGCATCGCCTATTCCACTCGCCGTGCCCGTCCCCGATACGGGCGGACCACTTACAGTGACCAGCGGGCCTATGGTCCATTCGGCGCCATCCCACGTCCAGACCGGTATTCCAACCGCTGGAGGGTATGGCCATTGCTCGCCGTAAGTCGGCGAGTCTGGAAAGTCCAACCCCAGCACCGACAATGGTTTGGGATACTTCGTCCATTTCACGCCATCCCATGTCCAGACCGGCACGCCCTTAGTTGGCGGTGAAGGCCATTGTTGACCGACTGATGGCGTATTTGGAAAATCCAGCGGCATTCATCCGATTCTCCAATCCGTCCCATCATCATACACAGGAACCCCATTGCTGCCTCCGCCAGCGACAACAGTACCAAATGCAGTTACCGTAGCATCTGTCACGAATGCACGACGCCCGGTATAGCCAGCGACAGGCAGATTGCTAACGATAACCCCGGTTCCATCTCCACCACCATCATTGGAGACCGAGACCCATTGCTGGGACGTACCGTCATCATAATAGACGTAAAGCTGACCATTGGAGCTGTTAAACCACAGCATTCCGGCAGTGATATTACTCCCTGTCGGTGGTGTGGTTTGTACAAAGGTCAGAGTTCCGGTGCCACCAGCGCCACCGTCCTTAAGAACGCCGGGCGCAAACCATGACGCAACGTTTCCGGGGGCTATGGGGGGTATCCAGAAGAGAGCTTCAACGCCGCCGCCGCCAACTGCCATCTAGAGCCTCCTAGATGCTGGCCGCCGCAGCCTTGATCGCCTTGATGGCGGCGTCATACCTGGATTTGGTGGACGTGTACTCCTGAAGGGCAGCTTCAGCCTTTGCTGCAAGCTGATTCGCGTGACGTTCGGCGTTGGCAATATCGCGCTTGGCCACTATCAAGGCAGTGTCGGCCTGATCCTTGATACGCTTAGCTTCCTCGTAGAGAGCCCGCCGTTCTCCATCTAGCTTCTCTGCATGATCAGCCTTGTCCTTGGCATCGGCCAGCTTAGCCTGAATGTCGGCCTTTGTGCTATCTAGCCAGTCCTGATGGGCTTTCTTGGCAGCTTCCATCTCTTTTTGGAACGCAATGCGATCGGACGCGATCTTTGTCTTGGCGGTCTCCTTGATGGACTCGACGGAATCCAGGATATCCCGGGCGGCATGACCGAGCTTCAAGTCTTCCTGAGCTTTCTCGAAAGCCTGCTTGGCGGCCTGAAATTCCTGAATGCGCGCCTTGGCGCCATCTTTGGACGTCAACAGCTCCATCAGGGCTCCGATATCAAGGGAACCGCCACCAGAAGACAGACCTGATCCGCCGACGCTCATGGCTAGTCACCTGCGGCCTGTATCAAGGTCATCGTAACCGTCTGGGTCGATGATCCTGCGGTCACCACATTAAGCCTGATGGCCCGGATTGGATAGGCATAGTTACCAGTGGCATTGGTGCTGGCCGCCGTGATGCCGGAATTAGGGAACCAGACCATACTGGTGGATGGAATGGTCATGTAATCATCGAAAGAATGTTCCACGTTATAGGAGGTCACCACACCGCCCAATTGGCAAGTACAGCCAATACCGATATTGAATGGGTTCCGCATGATGTCCGGATAATAGATAGACCCAGCCCAGTACCCGCCCAATTGCGTCGGCGGCACAGGCGTTCCTCCACCGGAAGGGCCCGAGGAATTGTAAGTGCTCGAATACCCGGTTGTGGTTGTGGTGAAGACTAATCCGGCAGTGGGCATTTGGCCTCCTATCCGTGGTGGAAGCCCTTCAAGGTCTTCGCCAGATTGGCTCGCCTGCGCAACGTCGGATTAGACGAATGACTTGCCTTTGCAAGCTTGGATGCCGGTATCTTCTGACCTTGCGGAACGCCCAACTGAGAATGCAGAGCCCCGGGATGCTTGATTGCTGACTGAATCCATTTCTTGGCCATGATCACCCCAATGACTGCAGCATCTTCAAGGTGGCTGTCCCGGCTGACCATCCTGTAGATGATAGCCGCAGGCCCGCAACAGGGCTTAACAGGGTAACGGTAATGCCATCGATCTGGTATGCCGTGGAATAATGTGTCGTGGAAATATTGCTCCAAGATGGGCTGGGCGTGCGGGCAAGATCATCCATCGTGCATTGGATGGTAAAATCGATGGTGGCGGTGTTCGAAGACTGCGTCACCTGCACCATGGTTGTCTTGGCGAGACCCGTACAGGCGAGGGCCGGTGAAGCACCAGCCGAAGATAGGGTTACATACATCGCCATCGGTCAGTCTCGCTTGCTTGCCAACCAGATATTCGTATCGATGGAATTGATGCTACTGCTTAATGTACTCTGCCCCTGTGGAACAGCAAAACTCCAAAGCTCATAGTAAAGCGCCAGACTGCTGTTAATATTCGTATTCAGGGGCTGTAAGGTCGAATTGATCTTCCCGGTCAGCGTAACCATTACTTGCAGCTCGCCGTATTCTCTTTGATCCTGGCTGACGAGAACGGCGACTTACCGGCCCGTCCGCCCCGTGCATACTTGTCCATGCGGGCCTTGGACTTCTTGCCCATGACCTTGCCACCCTTCTTGAAGCCGTTATCCTTGGACTCGGCTTCCTTCATGACCTCACTGTCAGCGGCATTATATTTACCGCGATGCCCCATTTCAGACTGGTCCTTGCCGCCGCCACTTTCGCGACCACCCCTTTTGAACTTCGCTGCTTTACCGGCCATGGATGGGCCTCCTTTAGACAGAACTAAAATGCGTCGGACCAAACAGCGCCGATGCATCGGCAGTGCCAATTGCCTGCATCTGCAGGGGCGATGGCTGAATGAACATCTGCACGCGATAGTTACCGCCAGCCGCCACACTTGACGTATAGGTTCCGCGAACATCTGGCGTGGTTGAGCCTTGGGTTGGGTAAGTCGAACCCAGCACCACGGTTACAGAGGATAACAGGACAGCCTGATTGTAAGTATAAGCATTTGAGGATACCGACACGCTGGCAAACTGGCCGACATAGTTCAGACGCGCGGGCCAGCCGTAAACATCAGCCACGCCAATCCACACACCGGTCGAAGTCCAAGTGGTCGAATTTGTGACCGCGCTGATATACTTGAAGGCCTTCTGACTTGTGACCGTAGAGCTACCAGCTACGCTCCCAGACGAGATAACCGATTCGGTCATCTTGTAGCCATACATATCACGACCGGCGATGGTATAGAAACCGGCATTGGTGGTTGTGCAGGAATTGAAGGTAATGCAGCGGCCAGTTCCAGCCGCCGGGTTCCACATCACGATGTTGCCACTTTGGCCATAGGGCACAAAAGCTGCCGTGCTATCAATGGCCCAAACCGTCACGGCTTGCCCAGTCTCCGGAGCTACAATTTGTGTCTGAATGAACCCAGCACCCGTTGCACTGATTGTAACGTTCTGCCCGCCACCAGTTACAACACCGCCATTGACAAGACCGTTGGTTGATACTGCGGATGGAATATAATCTATGAAGATTTCGCCGTTATAGAACGCGGCGATTTGATTGGCGGAAAATCCAATTGCAGCTGAGGAATTGGGGTTGGCGGAACCTCCGGGATTGTAACGATAGAACGGACGCGGGTCCATCATGCCCGTACCGAGATCGTCTACCGAAGGTCCCCGATCCTCATTGTACTGCGCGGCAGCACCGGACGACGTGACGGTGATGCCATACTGGACGGATGGGCCAGAGTTTGCGTTGATGACCATCAGGCAACTCCCGAATTGGAAAACTCGCCGTGGATTGCCGCGATGGCATGCTTTCGATCCTCGAAAGCCTCTTCAGCAGTATCCCACGATTGTTTTGACCAACTCATCTTGTTATCAACCCTAATATGCCATTTCCATTTTCGACCGCATAGAGCGACACCTTTGAAGCCGCTGGTATTATTCTTTGCCTTCTTTTGGTTCCACTGCTGCTCTGAAGGTGTGGCCTCCCGTAAGTTCTCCAATCTATCGTCTAACGTTTCACCGTTAGCATGATCGATTGTCTGTTTAGGCCAACGACCATGAACTAAAGCCCATATCACATGCGTACTGGGGTATCGTTTACCATCGATAGAAACAGATCGATAACAAGTTCCGTTTTCCTTTGTCCTTCTTACACATCCCGCTGGTGACCCAGCCCGTACTCGCTTTCCCCTGTTTCCACCACCGACAGCAATAACCCAATACAGGCTTCCAGTTTCAGGCTCGTATCGCAGTAATTCTTGCACCCGCGCGATTGAAGTCCTAGGCTTGTCCGCTTTCCTTGACATGATATCCTCCTTTTAGTATAAGGGGGTATATCACGTCTAGGGTTATCCATCAATGTCCTTTCTTGTTTTTACCAACCACTTGATTTTCATCACGAAGTTGGGAAGTTGCCATAAACTGATCTCCAATCGTAATAGCCAAAGGAGTATCGCTGATAACCCTTTACAAGCAGGTTGTCAGTGGTAAATTCGACACTCATGTCCATTTCGAAGGGGATGCGGTCCATGTAGATCAGGCCATCCACGTTGGTCAGCAGGAACCACGCAAACGAACTGGTCAGGTAATCATTGATGATGAAGCCTTCCTTGAAGCTGTCGTTCATGCCAAGGATGGCGTTCACGTCGTTGTCTGCCGTGCCGGGCCGAAGCTCTGACCTGAACAGACGGAGCGCAATGGGTTCCAACTGTGTGGGAATCACAGCCTTGCGGCCACGGGCGTAGATTTTCAGGCCCGCATTATCCCGCCACGTCGAACGGACCGAGATACCTGCATTGAGCAATGAGGTCTCGTTGAGGTCTTGGTCGGTGCCCGGACGGTTGCCGATGGTATTGCCGTCAATCGGATGGGTCGGCGAGAACAAGGCCTGCCCATCACCGCCCACGGCATTATTAAAAGTCGTACCTGTATTGAAGACATTGGCACCATAGATTTCTTCCGTTTGCTGGAAAGATGCCATCAGACCATCGTTGGATGGGCCAAACTCTGCCTTGTAGAGATTGTCATCGATGGCCTTGCGGGTGATGGCATAACCAAGGCCGATCTCGTTGTGCTCTTGGTTATACACATAGCGCTCGCCAGCCGCATTGTCGAAGGCGGTCACACCACCTTCCTGCTTCAGCTGCGCGAGCCCCAGATAACGCATCGAGGCCCGGCGCTCTAGCGCCATCTTCGAATCAGTGGTGCGGAAGAGTTTCTGCCACTGACGTTCGATCTGTTGATACTTGCCGCTGACTCCCCAGAGCTTAAAGCCCCGGCAAGAGCAAATCGCGAATCTGCGCTAATGCTACTGGCACGGGAATCCTAACCTTTCTCGTTGCACTGAAGGTGCGTAAATATCATAGCGCAACAGTACTATGATACTACGAAGGACCTTCCTCGAAAGAGAAAGGCTGGGCGAAAAACATGGCCTATGGTCCATCTTTCCCATTAGATACCAGTGGTATTCTTTCGATCCCAGTTGTTGGGCGCGACAATCACGATGTTGCCGAGGCTGGTGTTGTCTGTGCCGTTCTGGCCGGGCGGCACCCAGTTGGAATAAAGGTCCATCAGGCGGAACGGCAGGGTGTTGGTTGTCGCAAAGCTAGAGCTATTCAGCGTCACATTGGACACACCGGTTAGAGTGTTGCCCATCGAAGATGTGCCTGAACTAAACCCAAAGTTCAGGCCAATGTATGAAGCTGAAATAACTGACCCGGTGGTGCCGCCTTGACCGGTCGAGCACTGCACCGTCCACAACATTTCAGGGTCGGTGGACACCCACGCCGCAGCATCCAAGGTGCCGGATGATGTCAACACGGACCCGGGAAAATACGGCTGCCATGTTTTGCGGGCAATAGCAGGCAGGTAGTATTCGCAGCCCATGAAGATGCCACGAATCTGGCCATTGCCAGAAATGGTGGACCCGCCGACGACATACGGTCCTGCCGAGGATGTGCAGACTGGATCACCCGTGAAATACAGATTGGCGTCGCTGGATGCGATGGTCAGCTGTTCGAAACCGCCGGTCGGCGGGCTGCCGTCCAGACGGCGCCACTGACGAAAGCCAAAGGGTGCGATGGTGTTGACCATGGTAGCTCCTTACGCAGATGTTGCGTTGAGTGAGCCACCACAGCGCGTGATGGAGGGGATTGGTCCAGCGCGAACCGAGAATTATGGCATTGTTATGTCAGGAACCCAGGAAAGTCAAATTACTCGTCATCCTTAGGAACGACAAACGGTTCATAGGATTTTTTAACGCCGGATACCCGGCGGGCACTTCTGTGCTTGGTGTCAAACGTGACACCCTCAATATCACCACCAAATATCTGGGCTTCCTTGCCCTTGACCTGTCCGGTCGCCTTCTGAAATTCCCGTTCCTCCACCATCTGGCACATCTGTTCAGAACGCTCACACAGCACCAAGCCGTCGTATTCGATAAAGCCTTGATAATCCACGGGATGATACATCCCGGGATGGCGCGTGGCCGGGACAGGTTCCCAGCCACGCGATTGAAAGCGGCCAAAGCGCCGCGCCTGTTGCTGGCCCAGAACGGAATAGGTTTTCCATTCATAGCGCATGCCCGTAGGCCACAGATGGCGGGGCACGTCGAGGAAACCGCCCTCTTCCTCGGCGTCGAGGATTTTTGCAAATTCCTCGATGGACACTGGCTTGGCCGTTTTTGGCTTAGCAGGTTCGCCCTCAAAAGGATTGGCTTCAACCGTAGAGGGCTTGGGCGGTCGTCCCATTTTGGGTTCTCCTTATTATATATTAGGTGGGGGAGGGCTTCGGGGTTGGCGCCTGACCCGGAGGCTTCGGCTTGCCACCGCCACCCTCTGGAACATAGACCAGAACCCATCCCCACCTATCTGTATAGTACCATTGCCAGCCTTCACCAAGACCGCCACCCGGCGGGCAGATCGGTGGCTTATCCGGGATATCAGGGATTTCAGGTGGGTCCGGCAGAACGATCGGATGGGTTGGAACCGGCGGGGGTGTGTAGATCGGATGGGCCGGTTCGACCGGCGGCCAAGCGCCAACCGGCGGCGCAATCGGGTGGGCCGGGTGTGGCGGGATCGGGGTGCCGACACCATAACCCGGGTCTACCTGAAAAGCTCCCATGCCGGTAATCGTTACGTTCTTGGTATTTCCTGCACTGTCAGTAATGGTACCGACAATAATGACGGATTGAGCCATGTCCTATCCTTTCAATTGATGAGTCCATCACGCTTGGCTTTCTGCATCTTCAGAAGATTCTTGGCATAGGTCACTTCATCGATGCCGGACAGGGCGGCGATCTCGCGCTGTTCTGGATCGAGTGTGATCTTGCCACCGGTCTGCTTGCCGGTAGATGGGCTGGTAGCAGTCTTAGATGGCGGGGCTGCGACAGGGGCTCTGGTCACTTCCTGTTCCTCTTCTTCAGGTTCGGCATAACCCAACCGCTGTTCGATATGCTGGAAGTATTGCTTGGACCCGGCCCGGTATTTCAGGTCCTCGGTCTCGATGTGGGCCGCCTGCAAGCGCATGTTGACGCGGTTGTCGGTCATGGTCTCAGGGTGCGCCTTCAGCCAGTCCTTCTGGCTTTGCAATAAATTGGGAATGGTGTCGATATATTCTTCGACGCTCATTTGCCGCTGCTGTTGCGGTTGCTGCGGTGGCTGATTGGCGCGCTGCTTGGCCTGATAGGCCTCGCGGCTTTTTTGGTCTTCAATCGCGACCTTGGCATCTTCAAACTGGGCCAACCGGCTTTCGGCGCGAGCCAATCGCCGGTTGGCATCTGCCACGAGCTTATGATCCCCAGCCTCACTCGCAGCGGCAATATCGTACTGGGCGCGTTCGGCTTCCGACTGAGCGCGGCCAATGGCATTGAGAATAGCGTCATATTCCGCATCCTCAGCCCTTACGCGATAGCTTCCAGCTTCGTATTCGCGCTGTTCACGGGCACGTTCGGCATCCTGCCTGGCGCGGATTTCATTTTGAAGACGCTTGTCGCTTTCGGCATTCGCCCGGCGCATATCCTCAAGCTGGCGCTTGAGATCGCTTACGTCTTCTTCTTCAGTGATATCTTCATGTAAATCTCGTGATCTATTATCCTTCCCAGCGCCAGAAACAGATGCTTCCTCGCTGCGTAACGCTTTACCTCTTCCATCTGCTGATCGAGCATCTTCATCAAACGGGTTTTCCCCGACTTCGACTTCGCCTTCCGGCGCGAACTCGACCGTAAGGGGCTTGTCTTTTGGGACATTGGCGGCTTCTTCCTTGGTGCGGACAGCACGAATGCGGGGCATTAGAGGAAAATCTCCGGGTTCTTGGCGCGCATTTTCAAGGTCCGATCCGTCAGCATACGGCAGGCAGTACCATTGACCATCACCTGCCAGCCGTCGCCGACGCGGTAGACGATCCAATCGCCTACGTTGACTGTTTGCCCCATAAAATCCGTAGTCTCGTTTGACAGAAAGGCCGTAGGCCCAGTCTTCAAGACAAGCCCCACCTTACCCTGATACTCGTCTTCATCAATGTTCTGGCCGGGCCGAATAATGCCACCTTTGGTGACTTCAGGGCGAATGTAAATCCCAACCAATATCTGATTGTGGAACACATCAATCTCGGAGAGATCGCCAACGGCTTCAAGCAAAGCCTCTTTCGGATTGGTCGCCAAGGCCAGTTGCTGGGTCTTGGGAGCAGAGATAACCGGCATCACTTCCTCATATCATCAGCAACGGTTTCCATTTCGGCAAGAACAGCCCTCAGGGCATGCAGATAGCCCAAACTGTACTTGTATTCATCGAAGCTCGTCAATCCAGATTGGGTCATGCTCGACGCCATCATGTCGTACATGATGCCAATCTTTTCGCGCAAAAGGGCCTCAAACCGGTCCACTAATTTGAACCCATGATCGCCTTGAACGGTGGCTTGGGCATATGAGCTTTCTCCAAACGCCCGATGCCACTCTGCGCACTGGCACTCATGCCCGGTGGTTCCATGATATCCTTGGGCTGCCGATTGACCAGGGCACCCGCCTTCGGCTTGTTGACGGCGCCACCCGCCTTGAACCCCGGCGCAGCGGACTGGTTGCGGTGCTGGCCGCTGTGCGAGCTTTCGTGGACGCCGCCCGCCTTGTTCTCGCCAACCGCGCGCATCACGGGGATGACCAGATTGTTCTCTTTCCCCATGGCCTTGGCCTTGGCCTTATGAGTTGCGAAGGCCTTATCCCTGTATTCCTTCATGTGCAGTCCCCTTCCTTCATAACTTTACCGCCAGACTGAAAGTCCATCCGGTCAGGTTGGCTGGGTGGCGTCATCGGACCGCCATGCTTGGGATGGCTGATCGACGCAAACCTGTCCGCTTTGTCGGCCGGGCTTTCGAAGTTGGCGGGCGATCCGGAAATATTGCCCATCTTCTTCCGGCTGGACGTATGGGATTGCGATGCAAAGGGATTAGCCATTGGATTTCCTCGCCGCTGGTTTTGGCTTCGGTTTCATCTTGGCGACCTTAATCTGCGCGTCGGCGCCGATCTTGGCAATACGTTCCTTGCTCTGGATTTCCTGACGCTTGGTCACACGGTCCTGCCGGTCCATGTTGCGCTTGTGCTTGAGTTCAAGCTTAGAAGTCTTGCGCTCGTGTTCTAGCTCGGCTTCCTGTTTCTCGCGCTCTAATTCCATAGCATGATGATGCTTCTCACGTTCCAGTTCCATGGACTGTTCGTGCTTGTCGCGCTCCAAATCCAGCTTGGACTGGTTTTCAAAGTGCTTGTTGGCCATATCCATGACCATGCCGCCGCGCTTGAAAGTCTGTTCATTCTGCTGATGCTGAAGATCAAGTTCATGCTGCTGCTGCTGTTGCGCCATATCCTGCTGGGATTCGACATTGGCCCGGTGGTGGTCGAGCAACATATCCATGGCCTTCTGATGCAGATTGGCATCAACCTCCTTGCCATGGATGATGCTTTCCTCCTGAATGCGCAGCCGCTCCAGAACCTGTTTCATCTGCTCGGACCGCTCGCGGGACTCACGGTCGGCCGCCTTGTCGGACGACTGGATTTGAGCCAGCTTCAGTTTCAGCATGGCCTGCATGGTCTGAGATTGCTGCTGCTGGGCATTGGCCTGCTGCTTGGCCTGTGCCGCAATCAAGGACGGATTTGGCGGTGGTGGTGCAGGCGTCTGACGGAATAGACCCTCGGGATCGATACCGGTAATCCGCATAATACGGGTATCCACGGCGATAGGATCATACAGATCGGGCGCACTTTGCTGCAAAGTCTTGATGACCACAGCCTTGGCGATCCGGTGCATCGATGTCGGGTTGTTGGGATCAGCCACTGGGACAAGGTTGGCGTCCTTCAGGCAAGCAATGAATTGCTCTTTGCGCCAAGGCGGGATCGCATTGATGTAACCGTGGCGCCAGAACGCATCCGGGTCTTCAAGAAAGCGCTGCTTCAGAAGCTGGAATTCCTTGGCTTGGGCCGCATGGAGCCTTTTATGGACAGCATCCATGACCTTGGTGTTTTGCTCGATCATGGCCAAGATGGTACCGACAGGGGTTTCGGCGTTGCCTTCGCCGATATCGACCTGTGCGGAGCCACCAACGCGCTGGCCCAGCTGCTCCAGATTTTGCGTCAAGTTCACAAAGGCCGCACCGGGGTCTTTGTAAGGGATCGGCATGATGGCTTGCTGGATGGGCAGGTTACCGGTGTCCAGTGCGACACCCGCGCCCGGCGGCACCCGGAACAGGTTGGTTAGCTGCCTGCCGTACTCCTTCTTGTAAATAAAACCCGGAAAGGATGCGAACATTCCGGCATCAAGTTGTATACGGAGGGCGGCCGTAAGGGCAGTGGTGATGTTGCCGAGGATATGAATGAGACCAATGCCGTAGAATCCAAGGGCACGAACGAATGGAAAATCAACGAAGTACTCCCGAGCCATGCACATCTTATCGTCTTCGTCCCAATTGCGGCGAAGGGCGAGGATTTGACGGCTTTCTTTGTGAATCGTGACAACATAGGGAAGTTGAAGCCCGGTGATCTTTCCCGATCTGCTTTTATGTTCGAAGCCCGCAATATCGAGTTCGCAGTAGCACTCATAGATCTCGTGTTCCGAATCCTGCGGTCGCTTGACAACTTGCTTGATGCCGTCGATCTCCCGCTTTTTCTCGGTGACCGGGTCCTCCATAGGGTACTGGGTTGGCATCAAGTCCAGATTGTCCCGGTAAGCTCCGGCGATCTGCATCCTTTTCAAATAGGATGGACGCATCTTGATGCGGTGCGTGATCCGTCCGCAGTTCTCAAGGTTGTTTTCGGCATTGGACACGATGAGGTCTTCGGCGTCGATACTTTCCGAGACCGGCCGCCGTTTGATCGGATCGTTGTAGACTTTCTTGACGCCCTGCCCACCAGCGCCGATCCAGAACAGCATCCTGTCCGTATCCGGAACATATTCAGTCGCAACCGTCATCAGCCAATGGTTCAGACCGGTTTCCAACGCTTCCGCCATTTCGTCGGAGTGCTGCGACATGATCCCGGGAATGACCGGCTTGGGCGGCGCCATCAGCCCGGTTGGCGGGGGCGGTGGTTGGGGTGGCGCTCCACCCGGCGGCATTCCAGGCGGCATACCGGGCATCCCGCCCGGAGGTGGACCGGGAGGTAATGGCCTCCCTCCGGGCGGTACGGGAGGTGCAGGCTGGGGCCCACCTCCTATCGGTGGTCCGCCGGAAGGTGGGGGAAGTGGACCACCGGGTCCTTGTGGCATCGGACCCTGACCTAATTGCGGCGGGGGTGGCGGGGGCGGCGGTGGAACTGGTGGCTGCGTCAACTCCTTGGGCGGAATTGGATTGTCGTTTCGTATCTTAAGAGGACCGGAGGCAGGTAATAGTTCACCTCTAGCTGTGGCCTGAAATCTGAGGACAGCTTCGAGCAGTAGGGGGTGTTGGACTTTAGAGACACCCTCTGCCGTAACCTCACCTGTAGGCTCGTGAAGCTTGAGTCCCAATAGGGCGATACCTCGTGAACGGGTATCCAGCCAGTCTCGCCGTGAATCATCGTCGTTCTGAATCCCTTCAAGCAGTTCCGATGCAATCCGCGCCAGTTCCCCCGGTTCGATGTCGTCCGCAAGGTTGCCAAACCACTTTGGTTTGGCATGTCCGTTCATCCTTGGCTTAAAGTCCAGAGTGAGCGACCCGTCTGGATTTTCTGTATGTCCCACACCGTTATGGATCGTCGTAGCCATCCCTGTGGGATTGCCGAGATCAATGGTACTCGGCAATTTAAAAGGGTTAGGTCGTTGGGGATCTGGTAAAAGCAGTGGATCAAGCCGACTAACCATGATACCGCCCTACATCAACACGGATATAACACGCCCATTCTGGGTCTATACCTGTATTGTTCCTCAATCTCGTATCTGGCCTCTTCGCGGGTCAGGGCATAGCCAAAGTCGCGCAAGTACCGCATAGCCATGGTCACGCTGTCAACCAGGTCGTCATGGGTGCCTTTCGGGAAGACGGCGCACTGGTTGATGACCTGATCAGCCCAAGTGATGCCCTTTGGCGTGTAAACCATCCCATCCGCAAATAGATGAATGATGCTGTGCGCTCGCGCCACCTTGTCCCGGTCAACCATGCCCTTGCCAGGATTGACCAATTCGATGCCAAACAGGCCGTTAAAGCCAATCAGACGCCTGATTTCCTGACTGACAGACAAGCCAGACGCCTTGCTTTCGATCAGAAGTCTGTCAACCGGCGGACGGCCGGTTGCCAGATCACCTGCGCAAGATTGGATGACCTTATTGACCAGCGCATGCATTTCCAGACGTTCGTTCCAAGCGTGCAACAGGATAAATTTCGGGTTCCGGTTGGCGTCCCTGAACAAGCCCCAGATCGTCAAGGCGCTGGCGTCGTTCTCCTGTTTTTCGGTATAGGCTGTATCCAAAGAAGCAAGAATGTACTCAATGTTTTCAGGAAACTTAGGCGCATCCCAAGTTTGCCAATAGTCGCGGCGAATGATTGAACCACCCCGGATTTCAGGGCTTTGCTGGTACTGACCGGACCATGCATACTCTTTCTTGGCATGCCGAATTTCTTCACACTGTTCCGTGCCAAACCGTTCCGGCCACGCAAGGTCACCTTCATTGTGACGGGGATCGACCCAAAAGACTTTCTCCGGGGGAATTTCTTGGTCATCCCAGAGATCGAAGTTTCTGATCTTTCCTTCAACATCATAGCCGCATACCATCCCGTTTGGCACATAGTACATGGGGATGCATAAATGCGTGTACCCGAGATCATTATCCAACGCGACGCCGGACACATCTTCCTCATGCAGCCGCTGCTGTATCACGACAATGGCACTTTCCTTGGGGTTATTCAGACGATCTGGCACAACTTCGGTAAACCACATATTTGTGGTCCAACGCACCGCTTCACTTTCCATCATCATGGTGTTGTTCGGATCATCGATTACAAAGCGGTCTCCGCGTTCACCGACGCCGATGCCGCCGACCGACGTCGCGAGCTTCCATCCGGTCTGATCATTGGCGAACTTGACTTTGGTGAACTGCTCATTGGAGATACGAAACCGGCCCCGCCAAAGCCGCTGGTAGCGCTCACTCATGACGACATTGCGGCAGCGCAAATTATCGCGCTCTGTCAGATGGTTCGAATAGGAAGCACAGACATAGCGATACCATGGTCGATTCTGCGGACCCCATTCCCACGCAGGCCAGAAGACGTTTGTAAGAAGTGAATTTCTCGTTACAAAACAATGACTTGCTGCAACATAAATGCCCCCATCTACTTCAATACAATTGACGACTTTCTGACCAATCGGAACCACAGATTTTATATATCGATACCCAATGCGACTTGCGCGGGGCGGTATTTTTCTGGCGTCGAGACGAGATTGTTTTCTTTCTAGTTTAAATACCTTAGCGCCAAGTGGCGGCGTAAACCTTAACCTATTGCCATTACGAGAGGCCTTGATGCCAAGGCTGGATAAAATCCTATGCAACCCATCGATGATCTTTTCATTTTCACTAGTAAATCTGCATCTTACCTGACCATCTCGATCTATGTCAGCCTGACCATCACTATCCATAAGACCACGAACAAGTTCCCAGCGCTGGGCTACACTACCCTCAAAATATTCCTCCGGAATATGTTTATTTTTGACAAGGTCAAAATAGTGAAGTCGTTCTTTTAGATCATCTATTTGAACTCGGTGGGCGGTTCCAGTACCCACCACTTCCCGCCCAAGGATTTCTACATGAGCCAAATCCGTTTTCCCGCAATAGATAACTGCCAAACCAGCATCTCCGTCACCAAGCCAATATCCCAACAAATATGGCTCAATTTCGAGATCGGCACGCGGGAATTGAATAGGAGCGGACATAGGAATGCGATCTGACCGCTGGCGCCCCTTACCAACAAGGAGGTCTCTGGTCTCTACGATTAAGGACTTTCTGCCCCACTTTCCTCTTCCATCATGGTTTTGATTGGGAAAATCTCTTTCAATCGCCCATTCATGAGCGGCGCCAGCCGTAATCTTTAAACCATCGTCAAATGTAATCTCGTAACATGGTTCCAGCACATTGGGCGTACGATTGGTGATCACCCGGGGCAAGCCATCTGGCCCAAAAACATAGTCCCCAATTCTCAATGCCCCGTGAGGTTTCCAGCCGCCAAGGGTCGGGACCAGGGTTTCGTAAGTTATCGCCTTGGTAAAGCCAGGTGGAACGTTAATTAAGAGCCTCCTTATTTCGCCCTTGGTGACAGCCTGTAAATGCTCGGCAATGGCGGTAATCGCCCACCCTTCCACAAAGGGGATGGCTGGTTCCACAACCGGCCAGACATAGCGCACGAAGGAGAGTAAATCTCCCTCCATGGCCCGGGCTTCAGCCTTTTCACGAAGCTTGGCGGTCGCCAGTGTCACATTTCTGGCTATTTCTGAACGCAGGAGATCATTCATGGGGCCATTATAGCGCCTGCCTTAATTTAGACAAACTGTCTCCCCAAGATGGGTTTATGAACATCAAAGACCTTCGCAGACTGCGTGACGACACCCAACGTCGTTGGGCTGAACTCCACCGTCTTGGCGACTACGACGCCAACACCCCTTACATCAAAAGCACCCTCTGGAACTTACTCCATCTGATTGAACACGCCATTCAGATGCACCCCGACCTCGGAAAGAGGGCCCGCAAGACAAAGAAGGCTCCCTGATGCAGGCTCCCACCCTCAGATCAGCCCGGCTGATCCTGTCCGAACCCATGATCCATCGCGGTATGGATATGACGCATTATCTGAAGTGGCTGAACGACCCGGTCGTCACGCGTTATTCGGAACAACGGCATCAGAAACACACCAAGGACAGCCAGTACAGATACCTGCAATCCTATATCCACAATGAGGACATGTACTGGGATATCAAGCTTGAGGAAAACCCTATCGGGTCAATGACCGCGTTGCTCGACCATGCCAACATGGTCGCCAATGTCGGCATCCTGATCGGGGACGTGCGCTACTGGGGACGTGGCTTTGCCTGCGAAGCCTATGACGCCGCCTGTGAATATCTGTTTGGCGAGCGCTTTCGCAAGATCGAAGGCGGCACCATGGCTTGCAATGAGGCCATGATCAGTGTCTTCAAGAAGCTTGAGTTTACCCAAGAGGCCGTGATCAAGGACCACTTCCTGTTCAACGGACAACCAAAGGACCTGCTCATCTATGGCAAAATCCGCGCCACCAAAGTCCTCGCCCTCAAATCAGATCAAAGAGAACGGCGAGGCCCAGAATGATGTCCTCGGGTTCTGGAATGAAATGGCTGAGAAATACGGTCACTCCGATAAGGCCACCAACCCAGATCAGCACTACCGCAAGCTTGAAATAGAATCTATTCTTCGGGTCATTGGCTTGATGCCCCATGAGACCATCCTTGACGCTGGTTGCGGGAACGGCTTCACCACGGATATGATTGGCGACAAGTTTCCGGATTCTGATGTTGTTGGGGTGGATTTTTCGCCGAAGATGATCAAACAGGCGAAGGATTTGGGCAGTGGACCCAATATCGAGTTCCACGAGGGCGACGTTCTATCTCTGTCGCGCAATCGATATCTTATTCCGCGTCATTATGACGTGGTCATTTCTACGCGCTGTCTCATCAATTTATCGAACTGGGAAGAACAGAAAATTGCCATTCTCGAAATGAGAAAGATGCTGAAACCTGATGGTCGCCTGATCTTGGTGGAAAACTTCAAGGAAGGCTTGGCAAACCTCAATCTCATTCGCAACGCGCTTGGCCTACCTCCGATCACCGAACGCTGGCACAATTTCTACATTCCGGATGACAGTTTCAAGCGATTTATTGCCCAGGGACAGAACATCTTCGCGCTCGAATACAGCGAAAACATCGGCCATTTCTACTACATGGCGTCCCGTGTGCTCTATGCCAAAATCTGCCAGGAAAAAGGTATCGAACCCGATTATGACAGCGATATCAATAGAATTGCAGCGCAGATGCCGACCTTCGGCAATGAATGCGGATGCTCTCCCAATCTCCTTCTGGTCTTGAGGAACGCAAATGGAAGTACCCCAAACCGAAGCCTTTCTTAAAGGCGAAGGCGATGCATGGTATCATCGCAACAAGGACAAGCCAAAGCGTGACTCCATCACGCCAATGGTCATAAATCTTGACCTGAAGCCCACAGAGATCGTCGTGTTTGGTTGCTCTGACGGCTGGCAAGTTGACAATCTGCACCAGCTTTTTCCAGACGCCCATATTCTCGGCGTTGATCCATCACACGACGCCATCGAGGATGCACGCAAGTCATACAAAGCCCCACGGGTCGAATTCATGGTTGGCACGGTTGATTTCCCCAAGATCAAATCCGCCGATCTGATCATCTATGCCTTTTGCCTATATCTGGTGGACCGCAACCTGTTGCAACGTGTCGTCATGGAAGCCGACGCTATGTTGCGCGAAGGTGGCCATATCATCATCCATGATTTTGCTGCCCTGAATCCGCGCAAGGTGCCCTACAAGCACAAGGAAGGCCTGTTCTCCTACAAGATGAACTATAGCAAACTTTGGACGGGCAACCCGGCCTATCAGTTGATCGGTGAGTTTTACCCCGATACAGAAACCCGCGTTTGGGCTTTGCGCAAAGATACAGATCAGGGATGGGCCCTATGAAAATCGGCATCCTCGGCTATGGATCAATTGGACGGCGACATACCAAGAACGCTACAGCGCTTGGTCATCAAACTCGCGTTTATGATCCTCAAATCGGTGACTTCACGCGTGAACATGTCATCGGATGGGCCGACGCCATCATTGTGGCCTCACCTACGGAAGATCACGTTATTGATCTTCATGATTCCCTTGCATCCGGAAAACACGTGCTGGTCGAAAAGCCGATTGGCTATGATAGCCCGAATACAATCGAGAACATTTTTTCAAACGCCGCGTATGACCTCATTGTCGCCACCGGCTTCAATCTGCGTTTTCATTCCTGCGTTCAAGAAACAGTCAGAGTTCTCAATAAGGGCTTGCTCGGTGACATTCAGTGCGCATCGTTCTCCGTTTTGCAGAAATCCGACAAATCGCCCTATCTGCGTGATGGCGTCATCCGAAATTGGGCTGTTCATGAGATCGATCTGGCGCATTTCTTCTTCGGCGAGGGCGGAGTCATTCAATGCACCGCTCCAATGGACGATCAAGGCAAGGATTCGACCGAGTGCTTCATCACTATGAAGTTTCCGTCCGTTGCGGACCGGGTTTTCATTCAGGCCGACTACTACACCGACCCACAGCAGCGATTTTACTGGATCGAGGGCAGCGTAGCTTCAATTTATGTCAACCTGATCCGCCGTGAGATCGCCATGCGCATCAATGGCGAAGGCATGGCATTGTATTTTCAGGGTCATGACAGCTTTGATGACAACTATGTCGATGAACTCAAGACGTTCATCAACGTCATAGAGACTTCAGA
>Ga0306921_10001305_pt1 | contig 24024 bp, 19 predicted proteins | sample sta12Cox44000080_FD_203760 | JGI IMG/M metagenome (GOLD analysis project Ga0306921, IMG submission 203760) | Lab enrichment of tropical soil microbial communities from Luquillo Experimental Forest, Puerto Rico - statoxic.12C.oxic.44.000.080 (v2)... | ecosystem: Environmental > Terrestrial >...
TTCGTTCTGGTACATTTTGTGGCCCAGTTCGCGGACGTGGGCGAGGGGCGCCGGCATGAGCTTGCACAGCTTGTCTCGCTCAACACACTTGAGCTGGCAGGCATCGCATTCCTGGTCTCCGTCACGTTCGCTCCTCGCGACTGGAAGCACCGATTTTTGCTGGCGCTGACCGTTGGCATTCCCGCCCTGGCATTTACTGATGCCGTTCTGCTGGGAGTTACTGTCCCCGTCGTGTACTATCTGCTTCTCGTTATAGCCTGGGGCGGCGGGATCCTGCTGATCTGGGATTTTCACCGGGCAACCGGGCTGGCGGCAATCTTGATGCTCGTGTATTCCGGGGTAATCGGAGCGATGGTGTGGGCAGTGGTGCTCGCCAAACCCGATCTCGGAATCTACGTCATCCTTTCGGCAATTTATGCCTTTGTAGGACTGTTTTATTGGCGCAGTCGCAAGCGTGTCTCAACTGGTGTACTGACGACCACAATTGGTTTTCTGGCTTGGGGAGCAGTCTTTCCCACCGGCCTTTTGCATGATTTATATGCTCCATCGGTACATATCGACCAGGAAGTTTGGAATATCCCCAAGTACTTTGTTGCTGTCGGCATGATTCTCACGCTGCTGGAAGAACAGCTCAGCCGGAACGAGCATCTCGCGCACCATGATGCTCTCACCGGGCTTCCCAACCGCCGGCTGCTAACCGATCGTTTTGAACAAGCGCTCGCTAATGCCGCTCGAGTCGGAACCAAGGTAGCGGTCCTGGTACTCGATCTCGACACCTTCAAGCAGGTGAACGACAGCCTCGGGCATCGCATGGGGGATCTGTTGCTGAAGAGCGTCGTTGACCGCCTGTTAAGCCGCATTCGCGCCTCCGACACGCTAGCACGCTCAGGAGGAGACGAGTTTACGGTAATTAGCGATATTGCTGACTCAAGTGGCGCCGAAGTACTCGCCAAAAGCCTGGTTCACGTGCTGCACGAGCCATTCGAGATCGACGGTCAACTGTTGGAAACGGGGGTTAGCATTGGCGTGGCTTTGTTTCCTGATAATGGCCGGGATCCTGACGATTTGCGGGCTGCAGCCGATTACGCGATGTACGACGCCAAGCGTTCAGGGCGCAATTGCTATGCCTTTTACACGGGAGTCCACACCACGCAGGTGTAACCGCAGAAAACATCCAAGAACGACGCCTGCCGACCGACAAACCAGGATTCTGCCTGGCTGAAAAGCGGTGATCAACGTGTGGTGCCCGCCTGCCGTTAATCCCGGCCAACGTTCGACGTGCGGCTCTCGAGTGCCTCAAGTAATTGCGGACCGAGTTGTGACACGTTTCCAGCTCCTAGCGTGAGGACCATCTCTCCCGGCTGAGCAGTTTCGAGCGTCGCCGTGACAGCATCGGAAAACGACTTCAAATACACCGCTCTCGGGCCGCCAGCCTCGGAGATGCGTCGTGCCAAGACCTCAGCCGTGACCCCTGGAATGGGGTGCTCGCTCGCCGCGTAGATGTCGAGGACCACGACGGAATCGGCACTCCGAAAGGCTGTCGCGAATTCCTCCAACAGCAGCTGAGTCCGACTGTAACGATGTGGCTGAAAGATCACGTGGATTCGGCGGAACCCGCATTGCCGGGCTGCCGCAAGCGTAGCTCGGATCTCGGTTGGATGATGTCCGTAGTCGTCTATTACTGTGACACCATCCGCACGACCTTTCAGTTGGAAGCGCCGGTCGACGCCGTTGAATTGCTCTAATCCTTGACGAATTGCTTCGACTGGGACGTCGAGGCCAATGCCCACGGCGATGGCTGCCGTGGCGTTCAGCACGTTGTGCTCGCCCGGCACGCGCAGGTGAAACTCCCCCAGTTTTCGCCCACGATAGGTCACTATAAATCTGCTCAGCACGAACGAACCTTCCCGAATACCGTAGCAGCGCACGTTGCTGATGTGGAAGTCAGAGTCATCTCGCGTCCCGTAGGTCATCGTGCGCCGGGGGACCGCCGGCAGCAACCGCCGCAGCTCATCATTGTCGTTGCAGGCCACCACCATGCCATAAAAGGGCAGACGATCCATGAATTCCAGGAATGTCTGGTGGACGTCGTGCATATCGCGATAGCAGTCCAGGTGTTCACGGTCGATGTTGGTCACGACGGCGAGAATCGGAGAAAGTTTTAGGAAGGTACGATCGCTCTCATCGGCCTCAGCTACCAGATATTGCGACCTGCCCAGGCGTGCGTTCGATCCCATCGCATCTACGCGACCGCCGACGACTACAGTGGGATCGAACCCTCCGGCAGCGAGCACCGAGGCCACCATTGAAGTTGTTGTCGTTTTTCCGTGCATGCCGGCGATCGCGATACCGTACTTCAGGCGCATGAGTTCGGCTAGCATCTCGGCGCGCCGGATCACCGGGATGTGCTGCGCGTGGGCAGCCATAACCTCGACATTGTCGGGCTGAATGGCCGAGCTGGTGACTACAACTTCAGCACCTGCCACATTCTGTGCACTGTGTCCTTCGAAAGTTATTGCTCCCATCGTGGCCAGGCGATCTGTCACGGGCGTAAGCTTCAGGTCGGAACCCGATACTTTGTAGCCCAGATTCAGCAGCACCTCGGCGATGCCGCTCATCCCAATGCCGCCAATGCCTACGAAATGAATGCGCTGGATTTTTGCAAACATGGAAACATGAATTGTAGTTGAAGTTCTGCAGCTGCGAGCTGCTAGAGCCCCGCTTCCCGCGGGGGTACGCCAGCCGCCCGCGCGACCAGGGCGGCGATCTCTCGAGCCGCGTTGGGATGAGCAAAGCCGCGCGCCGCCGCTGACATCTGCGCCAGCTGCCGGCGGTTCCCGAGCAGGGCGGAGATCTCCCCGGCTAATCGCTCCACTGAGAGCTCGTTCTGCGGAAGCATTCGTGCGGCTTTCGCGTCGACCAGGGTAGCGGCGTTGTAGTGCTGGTGGTCATCGGCGGCGGTTGGCAGAGGAACAAAAATCGCAGGCTTGCCAGCTGCTGTGATCTCGGCAACCGTGCTGGCGCCGGAGCGGCACACGAGCAGATCTGCCCGAGCGAAGGCGCCGGGCATATCGTCAATGAATGGCGAAATCTCGGCAGAGGTCCTTTCCTGCAGGTAGACAGCCTGAGCTTGTGGATAATCTTTCTCTCCGGTCTGATGGATCACGTGAATCGAAGGCACGGCTTCAACGAGTTTAGGCAGAGCTTGAAAAACGGCCTGGTTAATGGCATGCGCACCCTGGCTGCCTCCGAAGATAAGCAGTGCGGGCCGGGCGTCAATCGGCCTCGCAGGAACCCTGAAGAATTCTCCTCGCACAGGAACGCCCGTAACGTAAGCCTTGCGGAAATAACGACAAGTCGCGTCGAAGTGGACGGCGGCGGTACTGACTATCGGCGCGACAAGACGATTGGCAAAGCCGGGCACAACGTTAGGCTCGAAAGCGACAGTCGGTACCCCCATCATCCCGGCGGCGAGCATGGCGGGCCCCGATGCGTAACCACCGACGCCAAGCATGGCATCGGGCCGACATTCACGAAGCAACTTGGCGGAAGCAGCGATCGCACGCGGCAAATCGAGCAGCGTTCTTAACCGCGTTGCGAGATCGACCCGGTTGAGCTGGCCAATCTGGATAAGATGGAGGTGAAATCCCGCTGCCGGGACCAGCCGCGTCTCGATCCCGCGCCGCGTGCCCACGAAGATTACTTCAGCCCCGTAGTACCGCCGCAACTCCTGTGCAATCGCCAGGGCAGGGATGACATGGCCGCCCGTTCCCCCTCCGGCTACGATCACGCGCATGCTCAGTCCGTTTGCTGCGTGATGTTAAGCAGGACTCCCACGCTTGCCAGGGTGAGGAACAAAGAAGAGCCGCCATATGAGATGAGTGGCAGCGGAATGCCCTTGGCGGGCACCATGTCGAGCACGACACTCATGTTGAAAAGAGCCTGAACCACGACCATAGAGGTGATGCCGGCGGCCAGGAACTTGGCGAACACATCCTCCGTCCTCAGCGCCACGCGGATGCCTCGAAAGAGGAAGATGGCAAAGAGCACCACAACCAGCAGCGATCCCCACAGGCCAAGCTCTTCGGCGGTTACCGCGAAGATGAAGTCAGTGTGCGGCTCTGGAAGATAAAACAACTTCTGTTTGCCTTCCATCAACCCGAGTCCGGTCAGACCACCTGTACTCACGGCGATCATCGATTGGATGATGTGAAATCCCTTGCCCTGAGGATCCTTGAAAGGGTCAAGAAACGCCTCGACACGTGCCCAGCGCCACGGTACACGTACGATCAGAAAATAGAGCGGCAATGCCGAAGCAGCGAGCGCATACCAGAGATATCTCGTCCGCATCCCGGCTACAAAAAGCATCGATGCGGTTATGGCGATGCAAGCGAGGGCGGTTCCGAGATCCGGTTGCTTCACGATAAGGGCTGCAAACAATAGTGTAGGCGCGACGGCGGGAATCAGCACATTCTTCCAGTCGGTGATCTGCTGCCAGCGTGTTTCCAGGAAATATGCGAGATATAAGATCAGCGCCGGTTTGGCCAGCTCGGACGGCTGAAACGAGAAGCCACCGAACTTAAGCCAGCGATGGGTATTGTGCGAGTCGTGCAAGAAGAAGACCGCAATCAGCAACAGCGACGTGATGCCCAGAAATGTGAAAACCACCGAGGGTAACCGGAGTCTCCTATAATCGATATTCATGACCATGAGCATCGCCGCGATGCCAGCGCCAGCCCAGGCAAGCTGCTTCAGCAGGAAACTGTAAGGTGAGCCAAACCGTTCTTTCGCCATTACGGCCGACGCGCTGAACACCATGACAAGGCCGAAGACGACCAGCAGGAGCGTTACGGCAAACAGCCATTTGTCGACGCTCACTCGCTTCGCCATTATTGTCTCTCTCCACGACTGCCGCTGCCAGTTCTTTCCTGCTCGTGTTCCTTCGTGCCCAGTTGCCGGACCAAATCCTTGAAGACGCGGCCCCGGTGTTCGAAGCTGTCGAATTGATCGAAACTGGCACAGGCAGGCGCCAGCAACACTACATCCCCAGGCGTGGCTGATTCGCTGGCCCGTCTTACAGCCGCCTCCAGGGTTGCAAGTCCCACAACCTCTGTGCCGCGCACCTCCGCCTCGATCTTCGCTGCAGCCGCTCCAATGGTATAAATGCGCTTTACGCGTTCGGGGAGCAGGGGATTCAACAAGGTGTAGTCGCTGCCCTTGTCCTTGCCGCCGAGGATGAGGTGAATGCGGCCCGGGAAGGACTCCAGGGCTTTAATCGTCGCGTCAACATTGGTCGCCTTAGAATCGTTGTAATACTCGACTCCCCGGATTGTCGCAACGTATTCCAGGCGATGCTCGACGGCCCTGAATTCGCCGATCGCTCGCCGCACGTCTGCGGCATCGATGCCGGCCAGCATTCCGATACAAACGCCCGCCAGCACATTCGCGACGTTGTGTGTGCCTTTCAGCGAGATCTCGCTCAGCAGCATGATCTCACGCTCTTTGTCGCCGTCGCGCCAGAAGATGCGCTCGTTGGTTGTGAAGGCGCCCCGTCCGACTTCCTTCAAGCGGCTAAACCAGTACACCGGGGCTTTAGACCTAGCGGCCATTGCCACCGAAGACTCGCTGTCGTAGTTCACAACAGCCAGGTCGTCGGGCACCTGATTTTCAAAGACACGCGCTTTGGCTGCCACATACTTCTCGAAAGTGTAGTGGCGATCCAGATGATCAGGCGTGACGTTCAATACCGCAGCAATCTTGGGATGAAAGGTGTCTATGGTCTCCAGTTGGAAGCTGCTAACCTCCAGCACGATCCAGGTGTCGTCGGCGGCATGCTCAACGAACGTAATCGCAGGAGTCCCGATATTGCCGCCAACCAGTGTCTTGCGGCCCCCGGCAGCGAGGATTGCGCCGGTCAGCGCTGTCGTGGTTGTCTTGCCGTTGGAGCCGGTGACGGCAACAATCCTGCCTTTGAGGAATCGCGCTGCGAGTTCAACTTCACCGATGACCGTGATGCCTCGCCCGCGGACCCGCACCAACTGCGGTATGTCGACTGGTACACCGGGGCTGACCACGATAAGGTCCTGCTCGCGGAACGTGCGCTCGCCATGTTCCCCGGTCTCCACGCGGATACCGTGATCGAGCAAGACAGGAATCTCGAAGCGAAGCTGCTCCTCCGACCTGGCGTCAGATACCGACACCCGCGCGCCTTGCTTTTCGAGGAACAGGGCACTGGCTACCCCGGACTTTCCCAGGCCAACCACCAACACGCGCTTACCTTTGACGTCCATCAGACTTCCACAAACGAGTTATTGTGCCATGTTCTACGGGTACTTAGCGCAACTTCAAGGTGGTGAGAGCAAAGAGTGCAAACACCAGGGAAGCAATCCAGAAACGCACGATCACTTTGGACTCACTCCAGCCCAGCAGCTCAAAGTGGTGGTGGATGGGCGCCATCTTAAAAATGCGCTTCTTGCGGAGCTTGTACGAGCCCACCTGCAGAATCACGGATAAGGCCTCAATGACAAACACACCGCCGACGAAAGGAAGCAGCAGCTCCTGCTTGATGATTACGGCGACGATACCGATCGCCGCCCCTAGCGCCAAAGAGCCGACGTCGCCCATGAAGATCTCGGCCGGATGCGCGTTATACCACAGAAATCCTATGGCGGAACCCACCAGCGCGCCACAAAAGATGGTCATCTCCGATACCTGGGGCATCTTGGAAAGCTCGAGATAATCGGCAAACTGGGCATGACCACTGACATAGGTGAGCACGGTGAGAGCCCCAGCGGCGATCACGGTGCAGCCAATCGCCAGCCCGTCCAGACCGTCAGTGAGGTTGACGGCGTTGCTGGAACCCACGATCACCAGCGCCACAAATATAAAGAATGGCAGAAACGCGAACGGCCAAAGATGGGTGTGCTGCAAACTTCCGATCACCAGATCGGGACGAAAATGCTTGGCAAATGGAACGATCAGGCGGGTGGAATACAGGCCGTACTTCTGGAGGCCTATGAGGACAGCAGCAACGGCAAACGCCGCGAGGAACTGGTACAGCAGCTTGGCGCGGCCAGTCAGCCCGAGGTTACGACGATGAATTACTTTCAGGTAGTCGTCGGCAAACCCGATAGAACCAAAGGCTAGCATGGTCAGTACGGCCATCCATACGAAGCGATTACTCAGATCTGCCCAAAGCAGTGTTGGCACAACGGTCCCTACGACAATCAGCACACCACCCATGGTTGGTGTTCCGGCTTTTTTCTGGTGAGCTTTAGGGCCTTCTTCGCGGATGTATTGGCCTATTTGAAATTCGCGCAGGCGGCGGACCACCGCCGGGCCAATGACCAGGCCTATGAACAATGCTGTCAGGCTGCCGAATGCAGTACGGAACGTCAGGTACCGAAAGATTCGGAACGGACCGATATGAAAGACGAGAAAACCCTTCTGGTATAGCAGCCAATAGAGCAAGTTCTTCCTCGTCGTTAGAGTTGTTGAACCGGCAAATCAAGGCGAGGCATGCTACGCCTTGCCAATCCAGACTTCGAGCGCCCGTTCCAGATGCACTCCTCGCGATCCTTTCAGCAACACCACATCGCCCTGCCTGATCTCGCGTTGCAGCCATTCGCCTGCCTCTTCCGGCGAGTGCACAAACTCCGCGTGCACACCCGCTTGCCTAGCGCCCCGGACCATCGCCTGCGCCAGGCCGCGAACCCCGAGCAGCAGGTCCACGCCGTAAACGCCCATATGCCGGCCGCAATCGCCGTGCATTGCCTCCGCTTCGGGGCCAAGCTCCAGCATCTCACCCGCAACAACGATGTGGCGCAGGCCCGGAATCTGGGTCAGCGAACGTACCATGCTGTCGAGGGCTTTCGGATTGGAATTGTAGCAATCGTTAATGACGGTTGCTCCTCCATGCTGCAAGAGTTGCCCACGCTTGTCACTGGCGGTTAGCGTAGACAGCGATTCCGCTGCTGCCTGCAACGAAATTCCATATTGCAGGCCAACGGCGATGCCCGCCAAGGCGTTATAGATATTGTGCTCGCCGAGCAGGGGAAGTATCGTACGTACCTGCTCGCCATTGGTTGCAATGTCGAACACAGAGCCCAGCGGACCTTGTGATTCGATCTTCCTTGCAGTGATGTCCGCAGGTTTGTGGACGCCGAAGGTAACAACTCTGCCGTGAAAGTCACGTCCGAATTGCGAGACGTACTCGTCGTCGGCATTCAACACCGCGATTCCCCCGCCCGGAAGCGACTCGATGAGTTCATACTTGGCGCGTGCTATCTCGGCTATCGATCTAAAAAATTCCAGATGCACCGGCGCAACCATCGTCACAATGCCACAGTTGGGCTGCGCCAGAGCGGCTAAGGCACGAATCTCGCCCGCATGTGACATGCCGAGCTCCATCACAGCGAGTTCGTGCTCCGGCTCGAGCTTGAGCAGCTGCAGCGGCATGCCAAACTGGTTGTTCAGATTGCCCTCCGACTTCAGCACATGGTGGCTTGTCGCCAGCACATGAGCAACCACTTCCTTTGTCGTGGTTTTTCCCGCCGAACCTGTCACCCCGATGACAGGCCTGCCCCATAGTCGCCGGACGGCCGCGGCTAGTCGTTGCAGTGCGAACAGCGGATCGTCGACGGTAAGTACGCGCGGATCATCGGAAAATCGTGAGTCCTGATCCGCGCGAATTACAACTCCGGCCGCACCTTTTGCCAGCGCCGTTCGAACGAAGTCATGTCCATCGAGCCGTTCGCCGCGGACTGCGAAAAACAGGTTGCCGAACTGCAAGGTGCGTGAATCGATGGAATAACCGCTGATGGCAACGTGATACTCCAGATCGCCGGACGCCTGCATGAGTTCTGCGGCACGCGAGAAGCTCAACTTCATGAACCCGCTACCTCAGTGGCTTCCGGTGCGCCATAACCCGCCACCAGCAGGGCCTTCCGTGCGACTTCAATGTCATCGAACGGCGTCGCGCCGTCGCGGGTAATCTGTACCTTCTCGTGACCCTTGCCGGCGATGAGCACGATATCGCCGGCCTGCGCGTCTTGAACAGCCAAAGCGATGGCTTTACGGCGATCCGGCTCCAGCGTATAGCGGGTACCACTGCGCTGCAGGCCCGGCAGGGCGTCGTGGATGATGTCGATTGGACTTTCGCTCCTCGGATTGTCACTGGTAAGCACCACAAAATCGCTGCCTAGTCCCGCCGCCTCACCCATCAGCGGACGCTTGGTACGATCGCGATCGCCCCCGCAGCCGAAAACTGTAAGGACACGGCCAGAACTGCCGCGTTGTGCGAGGAATTCTCGTGCTACTGAGGTGAGATTTCGCAGCGCATCGTCCGTGTGCGCATAATCCACAATAACGGTAAAGGGCTGGCCGGCATCGACGCGCTCGAAGCGCCCAGCGACGCACGCGAGTTGGCTCGTGGCGCGGGAAATCGCATTCGCCCCAACGCCGCGTGCTGAGGCGGCAGCAGCGGCTGCGATCACGTTGTAAACGTTAACCCGCCCCAGCAAGGGCGTCCACAGCGGAATCTCTTCGTCCGGCATAACCAGCGTAAATCGCGACCCGTTCGCCCCGATGCTCAGCTCTTTGGCACGAAAGTCTCCCTGTTCGACGCCATAGGTGACTACGTCTTGCCGCCCCTTGCACAGCTGGACCAGTTGCTTGCCGTACTCGTCTTCAACGTTGAGGATGGCCGTGCGCGGCGGCTCGATGCCTGTTCCCTGGAACAGCCGGGCCTTCGACACGAAGTAGTTTTCCATGGTCGCGTGGTAGTCAAGATGATCGCGCGTTAGATTGGTAAATACCGCGACGTCGAAGGGTATACCGTATATGCGCTCCTGCTCGAGCGCGTGCGACGAAACCTCCATTACGGCTTCGGTACACCCGGCATCAAGCGCCCGGGCGAAAATCTGGTTCAATTCCAGGGCTTCGGGAGTGGTGTGCGGAGACAGGATGATGTCGTCGCCTACGCGATATTCCACCGTGCCGAGAAGAGCTGACTTACGCCGATCGGAGCGCAGCATCGCATTGACCAGAAACGTGGTGGTGGTTTTGCCGTTGGTACCTGTGATTCCCACGATGCTCAGCCGCTCAGCTGGGCGTTTGTAAAAGTTAGCACTGAGACGGGCCAGCGCGCGGCGTCCACGCGTGACTTGCGCCCAGGCGATACCTCCACGGGGAGGCACCGAGTCGCTGACAACAGCAACCGCACCCGCAGTTACAGCGGCATCGATGTAGCGGTTGCCATCGGTTGTACTGCCGCGCATCGCGACAAAACACCACCCCGGCTGCACACGTCGGCTGTCATAGTCGAGTCCGAAGATGTCAGGATTGCCCTGCTCCGCGAGGACTTCGCTTCCATCAAGCAACTTGAGGAACTTCATTCTGCCCGCATTATAGCTGTGCGCGGTGTTGCAAGAGCGAGATGTCCACCTCACCACGTATCGATGTCTGCCGACTCATTGGCAGACCGGCTGGCAATGTCGGGCAAGACGAGAATCATGCGATGCAACAAAACCACATCCTCATTGCCGGGCGGCAGTAGCCGAGGGCAACCTCCGTCGTGGTTTTGTTCGCCCGGGGGAACATCGGACCTTGAAGCTTAGTGGCTGAAGCGCACCGTTACCCGCTGTCCGGCAGGCAGGTGGCTGCCGGGCGCAGGGACCTGTTCGCGTGCGATGCCACTGCCGATGGCGTTGATTTCCAGTCCCGACTGTTGGGCTGTCTCGACTGCCGCACGCAACGTCTTGCCAACGAAGGATGGCACAACGATTTCGCTGTCTACGTCGATCATAACCGTGCCATCAGCCCGCTTCGCTGGTGGCGGTGAAGAGACGGAGGGGGCGTTCTCAGGATTCTGCGGCGCTTGCGTACTGGCCGCCGCGGAAGGTACCAAGTCCGTGCCTGCCGCTTCAGGGCCCCTTGCTACGTCGGTAGTTGAGGACAGGCTCGGCTGACTGGGAGTTTCGCCACCTGAGCCGGCGTCTGACATCAACAGCGGAGCTCCAAGCCGGTCAGGGTCGCCTTCATTCACATCTTCATCGTTAGCCGACGCGCGCAATTGGGTTCTCTGCGGGTTCCTCAAATCCAGATCGTGAGGCACATGCATATACTCGAGCACCTGCTGGGTGATGCGACGGAACACCGGAGCGGAAACCTGTCCACCCTGATGCAGCCCCTGAGCCGAGTCGAGAATAACTTCAACCGTTACTGCGGGATTATTGACTGGCGCGAAGCCCACGAATGAGGCTACATATTTGGTCTTGGAGTACGTTCCGGTCGCAGGGTCGACTTTCTGCGCCGTCCCAGTTTTGCCGGCTACGCTGTAGCCGTCAAGCATGGCTCGCCGCGCCGTGCCGAAGAGTACCACGCCTTCCATCATTTTCTTCATTTGGGCAGCGGTCATGGGTGAGATCACTCGGCGTTGAAGTGGAGGATGGAACACGACAGGGCGGGGCCCGGCGTTCGGCGGCAGCTCGCCTGCCACGATGCGGGGTGGCGTATAGATGCCATCGTTCGCGATTGTCGAAATCATTGAGATGGTTTGAAGCGGCGTAACGCCAACCTCCTGCCCCATCGAGATCGCACCGATCGACACCTTGGACCAGCGAGTCCACGGCTTGGCAAGTCCACGCGTCTCACCCGGAAGTTCGACTCCGGTCTGTGCTCCAAAGCCGTAGTCACGAATGTAGTGATCGAAGCGTTCCGGCCCCAGGCGCATGCCGACCTTGATCGCCGCCACGTCGCTGGAGTGCGCCAGCGCCTCTGCGACGGTGATCACCCCCAGCTTCTCGTGGTCGCGGATGCGCATGCCAAAGACATCGATTGAACCTTTCTGGCAGTCGATGCGATCCTCGGGCGATACCAGGTGCTGTTCGATCGCAGCCGAGTAGGTAACGATCTTGAACACTGAACCAGGTTCATAAATGTCGCCAACCGCACGATTTTTGAGCGCTTCCCTCGGTACGCTGTTGAAGTTGTTTGGATTGAAGGTAGGACGGCTGGCCAGCGCGAGGATTTCTCCCGTGCGTGGATTTTGCACAACGACGGTGCCTGCGATGGCCTTGGTATCTGCCAGCCCCTGCTCAAGTTCGCGCTCGGCGATGTACTGAACGGTGCTGTCGACTGTGAGGACGAGATTCTGCCCGGGATCAGGCTGCCTTTCGATCCGGTCGTAGAGCTTTCGGCGTGCATCAATCGAGATCAGCTCCTTGCCGGGAATGCCTTGCAGGTCATCGTTGAACTTAAGCTCCAGGCCTCCAAGACCTTCGCCGTCCAGCCCGACATAGCCTAAAGTCTGCGCGGCCAGTTCGCGCTTGGGATAGAAGCGCTTCGGCTCCGGGCGGAAGTAAATTCCTCGCAGATTCAGCGCGTGGATGCGATTGCTTGTGTCGGCATCGACCTTCCTAGCTACCCAGGCAAACGAATGGGAAGCATTCAGGCGCGCCAAGAGTTCCTGTGGTTCAATGCCTAATACCTTGGCCAGGATCGTTGAGGTGGTTCCTTTGTCGGGAATCTCGGTGGGGACGGCAAAGATCGAATCCACGTCAATCGACATTGCCAAAGCTGAGCCGTTGCGATCGTAGATGTTGCCTCGTCGCGGCTCAATCTCGATGGTGCGGTTCTGCTGGCGCTGTGCCAGTTGTAAGAACTTATGATATTGGCGGACCTGCAAATCAACGAGTCGGAGACAGACGCCCAACACCCAAAGCCCAAGCAGAGCTGCAAGAATGTACAGTCTTCTGCTCGGCGTCTTGGGAGGAGCGTTGGCCCGCATTTTCCCCGGTTGCTCCGTTCCGCTGGCGCAATAGTTAGAGCGCCGGGCAAGATAAGTCCCACTCAGTCTTGTCTGCGATTACGTGGAGAAGCGGTCCGCCAGCCAGCGGACCGCTGCCTATAATGCCTGCCCGTGCCTGGTTTTCGTCGATGTCTGACGGCGCCAGTTTGCCCTTATTGTTGCATCGAGATGACCGAGATAGCGTTCGCCCTGGCCAGCACAGGCGCTGACGATTCCGTGTAGCTCGAGTCGATCACCTGTGTCTGTCCCGGTGCCGGCGGCTGCATCCCCATTCGCCGGGCAATGGTATCAATCCGTTCAGGATCCTTCAGAGTCGCTTCCTCCAGTCGCAGCACACGATTCGCTTCAGCCAGCGTGTCTCGCTCCGCAGCTAGCTGCTCGATGTGGTATCCGTATTCGATCGAGCTGAAGTGCTGCCACACGTAAGTCAGTGCTAGAAGAAAGAACACGCCGAGCACAACGCCAAACATCATCATCTCGTGACGTCGTTTCGGATCCGTAACCCTCACGAGGCGCGAGTTATCGATGCGCTTGGCGAAGTAGATCTCAGGCGTACCGATGAACATGCCTCGCGTTTGCGCTGGCTGGTCGCTCCACTGACTGGCTGCTATCGTCGGGTACAGAACTGCGCTCGCCATCCCTCTCTCCTGCCTCGATCTTTAAGACACACCGGCCGAATTTCCGGAGCCTGACACTTGTTCACATTGTTCACAGCATTTTCCGCAACCTCAGTGGACTCAGCTGTGCAAACTGTTTAAAAACCTTCGCAACCGACACCTGCTCTCATACCCGCACCGCAGCCCGCAGCTTGGCGCTGCGCGACCGCGGATTTCTCTCGATTTCTTCCTTCTCGGCCGTCACCGGCTTTTTCGTCAGCACACGGTATACCCCGTCATGGACTCCATCGCGCATCGCGTCTTTCACCATGCGATCTTCCAGCGAGTGAAAGCTGATAACGACCAATCTTCCGCCCCGCCGTAAGATCTGGGGTGCCGTACGCAGCAGCTCACCCAGGTCATCAAGTTCACGGTTCACCAGGATCCGGAGAGCCTGAAAGGTTCGCGTCGCCGGATGAATTCGCCGTTCCGCCTGGTTCATTGGCCGGGCAGCGGCCGAGATCACATCCGCAAGTTGTGCGGTGGTCGTGATCGGCCGCGCCCGAACAATGGCTCTGGCGATTCTCCGCGACCTCCTTTCCTCACCGAATTCGTAAATCGCGTCGGCAAGCTCACGCTCGTCGAAATGGTTTACCACTTGTTCGGCAGTCAGCCCCGATTGCGGATCCATTCGCATATCCAGAGGACCTTCCGCCTGAAAACTGAATCCACGGCTGGCATCTCCCAACTGCAGGGAACTGACGCCGAGATCAGCCAGCACGCCGTCCACGCTCGCCGGTTTTGCACGCTGCCCGATCTCCGCAAATGAGGCGTGTACCAGTTCGATTGCAGGCCAGTCAGAGGCCAACACCGCTGGCGGCCGCGCCAGCCGTGCGCGAGCCCGTTCAAGTGCCGCAGGGTCCTTATCGAAGCCAATCAAACGACCCTGTCGGCCGAGGCGTCTTGCGATTTCCCAGCTGTGTCCGCCTAGGCCCAGAGTCGCGTCGATATAAGTCCCGCCGCGGCATATGGCCAGCAATTCGATCGCCTGATTTAAAAGAACCGGCACATGGCCAACTTCCGTACCGCCGCTTTCGCCATGTCCGCGCCCAAGGGCGCTGTTCGTTTCTGAAAACCGGTCGTCCATTCACTCCCATTCCGAGATGGGGAATGGAACCCAAACCTTGCTTCTCTCTAAATACCCAGCTTGCCCAGGATGTCTTCATCCTCAGCAGTAAACGGCTCCTGCACTTCCTTGCGGAGCGCGTCCGCGTTCTGCACTTCGAGGTAGGTCAGATAGCCGCTGACCGCGACCTCGCCTTTCAGCTCGGCCGATTCGCGCAAAATTGCCGGCAACAGCAGACGCCCTTGCCCGTCGAATTCCACCTGCTGCCCGTAGAAACTGGTGTGTTTCAGCAACCGCTGCTTGGTGGGATTGAAGTTGGAAATGGCGGCCAGCTTGCGCTCGATCGTCTCCCATTCCTCCATGGGATACACTTTGGCACTCTTCCCATCCAGGCTTGTGATATAGAATTGCGCGCTGTACTTCTCGTCGATCAGGTGCTTGAATTCCGCTGGCATCTTTAGACGCCCTTTGTCGTCCAGTCGGGTTAAGTGCGTGCCGCGGAACATAGCGTTCGGTTCGGGAACAGGAGGTAACCACGCTTAACGATTTCGCGCGGCAGCCGCGATGGGGTTTGCAGGCGTCTTGCGCGACGAAACCGGTACGCGTCATGGCCTCCCAGTTGGGGAATGGGCTGTACCACTACATCCCACTTCTTACCACTTGAGACGGTATCGTACTCCTAAATGGTTGCGTGTCAAGAGGAAATCCGCATTTTCCGTAAAATTCTTATTTTCCGCCGGTCGGGACGAGACATAGTGTTGCCATCGCCGGACCGCCACTACGAATTGCGTTTACTGCTGGGATTCCCCGGCCAAGACCCTCGGTGAAACAGGTAAGAAACAGGTGAGCGCACGGTTTCAGTCCGAACAATGGGTAGCCGCGCCCCTGGACCGGGTGTTCGCCTTTTTCGCCAACCCTCACAATCTGCCGCGCATCATGCCGCCGGGGCTGGGCACAAAGCTGGTAAAACTGAGCCTTGTTCCTCCACCCGGAAGTGAGGAGACTGCGTCGGTCCTTCTGGAGCCCATGGCGGGAACAGGCACGGAGATGATGGTTGCGTTTCGGGTGATTCCCTATGTGCCGATTCACGATCGTTGGATGGTGGAGATCACCGACTTTGCGTTCAACAAGTCCTTTCGCGATGTCCAACGACAAGGCCCGTTCCGTCACTGGGAGCACATTCATTCGTTTGAACCGAAGACCGTCGGCAGGCGCGAGGGTACGCTGGTTCGCGATGCGGTGAATTACGAAGTAGGTTTCGGGGTGGTTGGCTCCGCGCTGGAGAGGCTAGTGTTCCAACGCCTCGTGCGCGCGACCTTTGCCCATCGGAGGAAGGCGTTGGAGAGGTTGTTTCCTGGGCCGCCGCCGGCCGGCGAAAGCAGTTAACGCCAAGGCGCGAAGCTCGAAAAGGAAAGACAGACAGGCAACTAAGCCGCCTTCTTCACCGCCTCCACGCATTGCCGGATCCCTTCGCCGTACGGCGTTTTTTTGACGTCGCCTAACACACGAAGCAGCGCCGAATCGTCAAGGATCGTCGGATCGGTCACCAGGTAGTGCATTTCCGCCACCTCTCGGATGAACGGATTGAAGAGCCCGATTAGCCGCAGTGTCGTTTTCGAAGCCACCGTCATTTTGGGCTTGCGGCCAACCAGGGCAAACGCTTCTTCGGCCACCTGGCGCACGGTGATCGTCCCTGCACCGGCCAAGTGCCACCAGCGTCCATAGGCGCGCGGCTCATTCGCCAGGGCGATGACCACGGGGCCGACATCCGGCACATAGATGAACTGGTGTGGCTTGTCGATTGGCCCGATCACCAGCGCGCGCCCGCCATTCGCAGCCGCAACGAAGATCGATTGCAGGAAGCTCTTGTCCACCCCAGGGCCATAGAAGTCAGGCAAGCGAAGGATGGTTCCGCGGATTTTTCCCGCTGCGTCTGCTTCGAGCAGGGCATCTTCCTGTTGTTTGCGCATGCGGCCCTTGAAGGTGTGCGGATTGCGCGGATGATCTTCACGCACAGGGTTGGCGACCGCCCGGCCATAGGGATAGACAGTTCCGATCAGCACGACCCGCGGCACTCCAGCAGCGATAGCGCCGTCCAGCGTCTTGCGCATGAGGATCGGGTGTAGTTCGAATTTCGTGTAGTCAGCGCCAACCAGGTAGATCAGCGTACCGACATCCTGCGCGGCAGCACGAATAGAAGCAGGATCATCCGGATTCCACGTCACGATTTCCGCACGGTGATCAGCTCCGAAGGCAGAGCGCAGTACGACCTCGGAGCGCCCGACTACGCGATAATCTCTTCCCTGGCTCGTTAGTGCGACGGTGATGCTGCGGCCGATGGCTCCGGCCGCGCCGAAGAGTGCAGTCTTTCTCATGCGAACAGGATAGCCTGTTCCCGAATACCGGCTTAGGGGATGGGTTGCGGCCGCTGCGACATCAGCTCGGAGAAGCGCTTGTCGGTACGCAGGGTCGCGAATTCGGAGTCGGTGTAGACCTTCTTGATCTCCTTGTAGCCATCCTCCATCGCCTTGCGCAGGTACTGGAGAGAGCGGTCGAAATCGCCTAGCTGGGCATACATCCGCGCCACCATAAAGTCAAAGGCGGCGCGATCGTCGGGAGAACTCGCACGCGCCGCGATACCGGTCCGGGAGTGGCGATCAAAGATATCCGGGTCCATGGCAAAGGCGGTATGGAACTCCCGTGCGGCTGCTTCGTAGTCATGCTTATCGAAGTAGGCAGATCCCAGGTTGTAGTGGAAGTCGCTGGAGTCAGGACGCAAGGTAACGGCTTTGATGTAGTATTTGATCGCCTTGCCGTAGTCTTTCTTCGTCAATTCGATATAGGCGCGGTTGTTGTAGCCTTCGGGAGCCTTCTTGTCGAGCTTGATGGCGTGATCGAATTCCTTTTGCGCCTCATGGTTGCGTTGCAGGAAGAGATAAGACATGCCCGTCTTATTGCAAAGCCTGGCACTGGACTCCTTGCTCATTGCGGCTTTGTAATAATCGATCGAGTCGAGATAGCGCTTCTCACCGCGAAGCAGGTCTCCCTGCTTCTCAAGTTCGGCCGGAGTTGCGCTGGTGAGGGGAACGAGCGCGACCGAGACCTGTGGAGAATCAGCAGCGAACACTTGGGAGACTGGGACAAGGCAAAGGGCAACTGCTGCCATCAGAAACAGTATGCGCGACAATAGGAGACGATCCATGTCTGGACCTCCGTAGCCCCGTTTGCCCCATTTTAGACCTATTTTGGTTCGGAATTGTTCCCATTTTCTGAACCGTTCGTCCCATTTCTTTGTTGCTGGCCGTTGCCCCCGCTCTTGGAGCCACCAAAGAGCCGGCTGAAGAAGCCCTTTTTCTTCTTGGGTGGCGCCTGCCGCTCCGCTTCAGATTGTCCGTTGATGCCGTCGGCCCCGGTACCCGGGACCCCACTCGCGACACCGTCCACCGGGCCGTTGGTGTTAGGTGGCGGAGGAGCTACCGGGGGCGTTCCGAGTCCGAAGATCCTGGTAAAGAACCCATGATGGTCGCCGAAGCCTTGTTCGCAGGTCTCCGTCGGTTCGGTACCTTCAATGAATGCCACGGTATAGGTCTGGGGGCACGATGCTGTTGCCAGCCGGTTGGTGACCTTGTCAAGCTGTACTTCCACTACACCCGACGGCGCGGGGAAATTGGTTGCATTGCCATACTGTGGCAGCTTTACGGCCCGCTTCATGAACTCGGCCCAGATGGGAGCCGCGGTGGAACTGCCACTCAGCTTGAGGTCGCTATAGTCGTCGTTGCCGACCCACACAATGCACAATAAGTTGGTCGTGTACCCGGCGAACCAGGCATCGTGGGAGGTGCCCGTCTTTCCGGCCGCGGGCGCGGCGAATCCCCGCGCACGAACAGTGTAGCCGGTGCCATTGTTGATTACACTCTCCATCATTGTGGTAAGGACGTAAGCCACCCGCGGATCGAGTACGGACTTGCTGTCGCTATGGTAGTCGTTGAGATCATTACCCCGCGCGTCGCGCACCGACTTGACCATCAGTGGTGAGAGGCGTGCCCCGCCGTTGGCGAATACCGTGTAAGCACCCGACATCTCTAGCGGCGTAGCTCCATATGATCCCAATGCGATGGATGGTGTGGCCCTCACGCTGGATATCCCCGCGGCCCTCGCGAGCGCAGCGACCTTGTCGAAACCCACCACCTGCCCGACTCTCACAGTGGCGTTATTGAGCGATTCTGCTAACGCATAGCGGGCGGTGACTTCACCGTGATATTCCTGCTTGTAATTGCGGGGCTCGTAAACGTCTTCGCCGAATGCAATGCTGACCGGCGAGTCATCGACCAGAGTTGCTGGGGTGAAGACGCCGTCGCTAACGATGCTGGGTCCGTCCCCGTCCGGATTATTGCTGGGAGCCGACGCCAGACTCCGGCCGCTCAAGGCGGTATTGACGGCCGCGGCATAGACAAAAGGCTTAAAGATCGAGCCTGTCGGACGCTTCGCGATGACGTGGTTCAACTGGCTCATCCCATAGTTTCGGCCACCGACTAACGCCAGTACATCGCCATTGTGTGGATCGAGCGCAACCAGGGCTACCTGGGGCATCGGGCCGGAATCAACCTTCACCTCGGACTTCGCGGTCTTGCCTTCGCCGATCTTGATCTTGTGCGTGCGCCGCTTGTTCACTTGCTCGTCGACAAGCTTCATGCCTTCGTCGACAGCTTCAGCTGCCGCCCGCTGCAAATCAGGGTCGAGGGTCGTATAGATGCGAAGCGCTTCGCTGTTGAGCTCGGTTTCGTTGTACTGGCCGGAGAGTTGGTCCTTCACCAGGTCAACGAAATACGGCGCGTCGCTGGCCTCGACGTTTGGAGTCGCGAGTTTCAATGGCGTGGCCTTCGCGCGATCGGCCTGATCGCGTGTGATTGCGCCGGTCTCCACCATCGAGTCAAGCACCAGGTTACGGCGCTCCAGGGCACGCTCCGGATGGCGGTACGGTGAAAGGTAACTGGGCCGCTGAATGATGCCGGCCAGCAACGCCGCCTCAGGCAGGGTAAGGCTTTTAATGTCCTTGTTGAAATAGGCGTGCGAAGCCTCGCCGAGCCCGCTGATGGCAAACGATCCGCGCTGCCCCATGGGCACTTCATTGGCGTACATCTCGAAGATGCGCTGCTTAGAAAACTTCTGTTCCAGATCAACAGCAATCATCATCTCGAGAAGCTTGCGCTTGACGGTTTTCTCGGGAGTCAGGAAGAACCCTCGCGAGAGCTGCATGGTCAGCGTCGAGCCGCCCTGTCCACGACGGCCGTGCAACATGTCTGACATTCCAGCCTCAACGAGGCGGAAATAGTTCACACCGTTGTGCTGGAAAAAGCGCCGATCCTCGATCGCGATCACTGCATTGACCAGGTCCTTCGGGACGTCGTCGTACCTGATGAGTTGCCGCTTCGACCGCTCCTGTCCCTCGAACAGGGCGGTTACAAGCTGCGGTTCGAGTTCGTAGGCGCCAAGTTGTTGCCCCGCTCGACTGGTGATGTCGCTAACCTTACCGCCCTCGACATGGATCGTCGCTTCATCCTCCGCGTGAAACGATTGCGGCCCCGGGACAACCTCGATGCCCCCGCGTACGAAGCGGAAGTGACCGATGGGCGAGTCGCTCTCCTTGTGCGACTCCGTATATCCCGCGCGGCGCAGGTTGCCTGCAATTGTGGAAACGTCGAATTTGCTTCCCGGGGTTATCGTCAGCGGGCGCGCATAGATCTTGGCCGCATTATTGAAGAGTGGTCCGGCCATGCGCCGGTCCACGATCCTTTCGTACTTGATGTAGTAGTAGGCGAAAACCGCGAGAACGATGACCCCGGCGACAACGAAACCGGAGACCAGCATCTTCACCAGCGGATCCCTCATCGTGAAGTGCTGCGATTTGGATGCCCTGCCCCGCGGCGTGCTGGAGCTACGACGAACCGAGGCCGCGCGGTCCCTTTGACGACCGCCGCCGGGGAGTTTGACCTTGATTGCCACTGTAAAATTCGCAGAGACGCCGCTATGGTTTCAGACGGTGGTGCGGCAGGTTCCGTTATCTAAGATGCCGATTTACGGCGTCCCGCCCAAAACTTTCAGCCGTCTCCCACTTAAGCCGGTTAACGATCACGTCTATAAGCACTTAACCCGGGTTTCCGAAGCGGAGCAGAATACCGCCAACCGATTATCTATTGTAATGCAGGCGAAGGCGCGCAGAACCAGCTGAGCCCGGCGCCCTCAAATTGGCCACGCTCCGCGTCGATTGGAGGCTGCTCCTCTGAGCTGTAGTTACCTCCTTATTTTGTGGCGGATTTTGTGGCGGAGCTTGGTTCGGCAGGGCCAGGCTCGGCCAGCGGCCAGACCACAGATACGACCCACGCAACAACGACACCCACAACACAGCCGAAGAGTACTTCATTCATACGGCCGACACCTGCCAGCAGGCCCTGCTTTCGAGAGTGATATTCCAGCCCGGCGGCGATAACAAATGCTGCACTAATCGGCGCCTGCCGCCACATGGTTTGAATGCGCACCACATACGAGGACAGCAAGACCGTCACAGCCATCGCCAGCGGAAGCATGATCAATCTCGTGTCCCCTATCGCAATGAACAAGAGTCCGACAGCACAACCCACCAGCGTGTTAATGATTCGCGAGCGCAAAAACAGCATGGCCTGCTTCATCAAAGGATCACTGGTGGCAACCATGGAACTGATCGCCCAAACCGGGTTGGCCTTAGCCAGTTTGTGAACCAGAAGCCAAAGGATCGCAGTGGCGAAGAATATGCTCACGGCGTAGTGGATTCCGTGCATGTCGCCCTTGATGTAGCGCTCCAGAGCTTTCATGCGTTAGCGTAACTCCCGCTCTCGATCCTTGTTGGGTTTGCGTAGATCTCCAATAATTCCAGGGGTAAGCAATCAGTCGTGTCATTCATGGCTTTGGGGGTTGTTTCCTCCCAGGCGGTACACCATGGCTGTCTTGGTCACGCCCAGCGCCAGCCAATCCTTCACCTCATTCTGCAGGGTGACGTAGAACTGGGCGGCCAACTTCTTCGACTTTTCCGCAACCGATTCGCGGCTGGGAAACTGCACCTGGAAAGCGAATTCCCCCACCAATGGCTTATGCTCGCCACGGGTGCGCCACAAGGCAATATCGCACTTGCCAACCTGTCCTTTACTGAAGTCCAATTGCCCCAGTGGGAGCAATATCTCCTCGACGATTCCTCCGTTCACCAGGCTAATCTGTTCCTTATCGGACTGCTTTATAGCCGCCAGTGCGGGGAATACTCGCGTCAAAGTCGCCATGGAAGCCCTGTCGGCATCGTGCATCTGGCTCAGGCCGAACTGACAATTGTGCGAATAAAGGATGCGATAACCGCCGACCTGGTCCTTTAACGGTAGCACTTCGGCCTTGAACTTGATGCGATAGACTCCGGCAATCTTGGGGCGGACGTCCACACTCGTGGCTGCTCGCTCGTCAGGATGGCGGAACTTGAAAACAATCTCTGGATCACCCACGGGAAAGCCGTCTAGGTACGCAATACGCCGGCGCAGGATGAAAGCATGGTTATAGAGGCGGAAATCAAAAGTATCTCCGAACGTGATTTCGCGTACCTCCGGCCGGCGGTCAGCATTGGGATCGGCAATAAACCCCACGCCGATCTTCTTCGCCGTTTGCTTGACAATCTTGCCGAAGTCCCTAAAACTCTGGACCGAGGTAAAGCGGTCTGGTTTGAGAATCAGCTTCGCTTCAAGATAGTTCACTTTATCGAGCGGCGCGCCGTCTGCATACGTTGCCGCCACCTTCGCGTCCGTCGTACCCGGTCCGGTACTGTCTATCTCGAAAGCAGTTTTCTTCGCTTTCTCTTCCTTCTTGTGCTTGTTGTGCTTCTTGTCTTTTTTCACGGGTCACCTCTACGATATTCCGGTATCCGGGGGAAAAAACTGATCCCCTGTACGGGTTGTGAGAGTAGCACGGCGCAGCGTGGCAACTCTATCAGCAAAACCAGCTGAAAGGGCTGTCTGACAAAATGACAAGCCACCGAAGGCCCCTTTAAAGCAATGCACGACAAACCAAAAGGTGGCTCTTCCGATCGCCTCGAAAACTGGGCTCATTTTACAAGCAGGGACACCTCTCCCAGGAAATTCGCTTTATCGGAACGTTTGCCTCGGCCACTCGGACAATCCGCACATTCCGGGCCTACCATACCCTGCAACGCTGTTCTTTCACCATAGGCGGGCCGGCCTTGCACGCGAAGGCGCTCTGGAATTCAGGGATGTTCACCACCAGCCCATTAACCCGGTACTTGCCGGGCGAGTGCGGATCGGTGACGGCATGCACGCGCAGGTTCTCCGGGCGGTCGTTCTCACAGGCCCATTGCGCATAGCCAATGAAGAAGCGCTGCTCAGGTGTGAAGCTGTCGCGGTCTTGCAACTGCTGGCCTTTTGCCTGCTCTTTCCATGCCATCCATGCCAGGATCAGGCCACCGAGGTCGGCGATATCCTCACCTTCGGTGAGCTTGCTGTTAATCTTGATGTCGTCAACGACTACGTACTGCGCATACTGGTCGATGATGCACTGTGCGCGCTTGTTGAACTGCTCGTTGTCTTCTTTCGTCCACCAGTCCCTCAGATTGCCCTGCGCATCGAACTGCCGCCCTGGATCGTCGAAGCCGTGCGTCAACTCGTGGCCGATCGTGCCGCCGGTGTCCCCATAGTTGGGCGCATCATCTATCTTCGGGTCGTACAAGGGCGGCTGCAACACGCCGGCAGGAAAGTTGATGTCATTCATGCGGGGGTTGTAATAGGCATTGACGGTCGGCGGTGTCATAGCCCACTCGCCTCGGTCCATGGGTTTGCCGATCTTGTCCAGTTGCCGCTTCGACTCGAAGATGGTGGCTTGTGTGACATTGCCGTAGAAGTTGTTGGGCTTAATCGTCACCGAGCTGTAGTCGCGCCATTTGTCAGGATAGCCAATCTTGTTGACGATGGTGTGTAGCTTGGCTAGCGCATTTTGCCTGGTCTCGGGGCTCATCGACACTTATATCTTGAAGTCCGGGCTGCCTACGCAGAATACGTTCAATGTCACCGAGCCCGCGTTTTACAAGGAACTCGACAGCTTGTTTCAGACGGCTGGCCTCGACGACATCAAGACGTACCTACACTGGCACGTGGTGAATTCGGCGGCACCATATCGAAATCAGGAGTGAGCGCTTGTAACTGCTTGAGGTCAACCTTGTGCTAGAGATTGTGCGGATCGCGGCGTTGGACGCGAGTAAGGGAAGTCCATCTCCATGATACGAGTGGCTTCGCGCCGTGCTGCGTCCGGAGAGTTGCCCAGCAATTCCAACATGCGCTGCACGTGCGCAACGTATTTCGATGGTGTCCTAGATTCGGTTGAAAGGTATACGGCGGTTTTATCCCCGGTTCTGCGTAGAATCGGGGTGACGAAAACCTTCTTGTGAAAGGAAAAAAACCGCCATGGCACGAAAT
>Ga0306921_10001306_pt1 | contig 24006 bp, 22 predicted proteins | sample sta12Cox44000080_FD_203760 | JGI IMG/M metagenome (GOLD analysis project Ga0306921, IMG submission 203760) | Lab enrichment of tropical soil microbial communities from Luquillo Experimental Forest, Puerto Rico - statoxic.12C.oxic.44.000.080 (v2)... | ecosystem: Environmental > Terrestrial >...
GGTTTCACCGCACGCGCGAGATCCAGAGTCATAGTTTTGAACTCTAACACTCGGTCGGCCGTAGGGAACATGGCTCCCAGTGAAAGGAATTGCTGTGGAAGAAAAGCGTGCGTGGGAATTGGGAGGATGGAGCCTTAACTTTCGAGACCTGGACCGCCATCTGCTGCTTAGAATTGGCTACGCCGTGCACCTGGTCAGTCTATTGATAGAAATCTGAGTTCGTAAGGTTAACTGAAGCTCTCGTAAAGTACTGTTCGGGCTTGCGAAGATCAGCTCAACGACAAATTGGGCGGGCCACACAAGACTTAGACCCAGATCACTTGACAAGTCCTGGGACCACCTTGGGAACTGTTGCCTATATGTCGCCCGAACAAGTTCGCGCCAAGGATTTGGATGCTCGCACAGATTTGTTTTCAACGGGGCAATTGCCGTTCCGCGGGGAAAGCTCCGGTGTAATCTTCAGAGCAATTTTGGAAAAAGAGTCAGTGGCTCACATTCGATTGAATCCTGACGTTCCGGCGAAGCTGGAGGAAATCATCAACAAGGCTTTGGAGAAAAACCGAAATCTCCGTTACCAACATGCTTCGGACATCCGGACGGATTTACAGCGGTTGAAGCACGACACCGATGGACGTGCTGTGGCGAGCAGACCGATTGAGGAAGAACCGACGTGGAAAGCTATGGGATCTTTTCGATCAATCTCTGGCGCACCAGCGACGGAACTATTAGGCGCTTGTTTCGTGGGCAAGGCGAAGCGGATGGGATTGCCTGGTCAGACGATGGCAAGCACCTGGCTTACTCCGGTCCATCCGCGGACTCGAGTCTATGGGAACTCGAGCTCGCGCATCCTGATCACCCAGAAAAATTGCCGGTGGGTTCCGGTGTTTCACAGGTCGTCGGTAGCGCACTAGGGAAAAAGCTTGCCTATATGAAGATCTGGCAGAACGTAAATATATGGCGCCTGGATTTGGGTAGCGGGGAGCCGCGAGCGCATAAGTTAGTGACGCCCACTCGCGAACAGAACAATCCCAGCATCTCCCCGGACGGAAGCAAGATTGCCTTCGAGTCCGACCGGTCCGGAAGCAGGGAAGTTCGGATTTGCGACCGCGATGGTTCGAACGCGACCCAGGTGACGTCTTTGGCGTTTCGAATACGGGAACACCGAGCTGGTCGCCCGATGGCAGATGCTGCCCCGTCAACGCGGCTAGCGCGAGCCGCCGGCACACCGCTTCTAAGCCTAAATGAGGTATATTGCACTCATCGCGGGAGTAGTCGCCCAACTCTTATTTTCTAATCCGAAGCTCCCCGGTGAACCACGCAATACCATTGCACTTTGGTTGCCCGCCCGCACTCAGAGTCTCGGAGACCGGTCATGGAAATCACCCTTACAGACTCATCCCGAAACACTGCGGGTCTGGATTCGCGATTCCGAATCTTTCTTCTGGCAGCCTTCGTAGCCACCCTGTCCTATCTCGCCGCAAGATTGGCAGGGACACTTGAAATACTTCCACAGGGGGACTGGCCACTGTGGCCAGCGAACGTGCTTGTGGTGTCCGTGTTGCTCCTTGTACCCCGCAGGATCTGGCCAATCGTTCTAGCCGCCGCTTTTTCGGCGTTTGTGCTTTTTAACCTGCAAGCCGGCTTGCCCATTCGTTCGATTCTCTTGCTCCTTTTGTCGGATACCGTCGAAATTCTCACGGCTGCCTTGGGCCTCCGCTATTCCCTCGGCGGCTTGCCGCAGTTAAACAGTTTGAAGGCACTGGCTAAGTATTCTTTCTTCGCCGCATTCCTTCCTCCATTCGCGGGAGCCATTTTCGGCGCCCTGGCCACAAGCGGGAACTATTGGACGAGTTGGCGAATTTCTTTTTTTTCCGAGGCGATAGCCTTTCTAACAATAATGCCGGCGGTCTTGGGCTGGGCTAGCCATGCCCGAGCACGTGTGCGAACGCGGGGCTATTACCTGGAAGCCGCCGTGTTGATGGCTGCGGTCACTACCTTGAGCTATTTCTTATTCGTGGCTCGATGGGGGCGCCCTCAGCCGGCACTCCTTTTTTTCCTGGTGCCGTTTCTCCTCTGGTCCGCTTTGCGATTTGGTTCCACAGGAGCTGGCACTTCAGCGACCATAGTTGCGTTTTTGTCCGTTTGGGGCGCGGCGCACGGACGCGGCCCCTTCTCCGAAGTGGCCCCAATCAACAACGTGCTGCAACTGCATTTGTTTTTGCTGTCCACTGCCGCGCCCTTCATGGTTCTCGCCGTTCTTGTAGAAGGGCATAAGCAAGACGAACAGGTGTTACGTGAAAGCGAAAAACGTTTCCGGCTTGTGGCCGACACGGCTCCGGTGTTGATCTGGATGTCCGGCACAGACAAACTTCGCACCTTTTTCAATCAGGGCTGGCTGAAATTCACGGGCCGGGCCCTGGAACAGCAGTTGGGGGAAGGATGGACCTCGGTGCTACACCCAGAGGACGTGAAACGTTATCTCGACGTCTACTCTGCATCTTTTGACGCTCGCGCGCAGTTCGAGATGGAATATCGCGTGTCGCGCTTCGATGGAGAACATCGCTGGATTGTGGATTATGGCGTGCCGCGGTTTGAACCCGACGGCGCCTTCTGCGGTTACATTGGTACTTGTGTGGACATTACCGAACGAAAATTGTCCGAAGAATCTCTTCACAGCTTGAGCGGACGCCTGATCCGTGCCCAGGAGGAAGAACGCGCCCGCATCGCGCGAGAGCTCCACGACGACTTCAGCCAGCGCTTGGCTCTTCTCGGCATTGGCCTCGGGCAGTTATGGAAAACACTGCCCGCTTCGAAAGCGGAAGAGCGAGCCAAAGTCCTTGAGATGTTGAAGGGGACCAAGGAAATCTCCTCGGACCTGCATTCTCTGTCTCATCAACTGCATTCCAGCAAGCTGGAACACGTGGGTCTGGTGTCCGCCTTAAACGGCCTTTGCAGGGAAATCGGTGAGAAGCACGAGATTGAAATTCATTTTAGTGAGTTTGATCTCCGTCTCAACATCCCGAAAGATTTGGCCTTGTGTCTATTTCGGGTTGCCCAGGAAGCGCTCGGAAACGTCGTTAAGCATAGTCACGCTAAGAACGCATACGTGGAACTTGGCTCGAACAAGAGTGGATTGAGCCTTCGTATCAAGGATGACGGCAGGGGATTTGACACGGACCCCAGCAACCCGGCTGTTGGAATTGGATTGGTCGGGATGCATGAGCGGGTTAGAATCGTGGGAGGAAGGCTCTTGGTAAAGTCGGAACTTCTGCAAGGGACCGAGATCCTTGCCGAGGTGCCCATAGATATTCCCGCGGATGGGGCCGAGCCAAAGGTACAAACCGCACGGCGGTAGAGTTGGGAGGGAGATGCTTGTGGCAAACGGTGTCCAGGTGCGCGACAAGCACATCCCACAAGCGGACATTTTCCTGGATACGGTTCGGAGACAGATTGCCGCAATATCTTATTTTCTCGGTATTTATGTTGCCCACTGACGTGGCAGCGGAATTGCCCGTACTTCCTCGGCGTGGTTTATCTCGTTGTTTCCGAAGAGTCGTCTTGGAGGCACTCCATGAAAAAGATCGATCGTATTCGCGAGAAGGTCAGCATTCTACCGACTTCGCTGTACTTGTCGAAGATGCACGATGCGGGATGGAGCCTCGTCGCCCTCGAATGGGAGCGCGAAGTCGAAGTGTCTGGCGAGCCCCCGGAGCCGACTGTGGAGTCCGGATCCGAAGAGATCCCCTTTGGACTGCGAATCGCTTCGGACTGCCGCCATCTGGAAGATGACCCTCTGGAAATGCAAACCCTCAAGTTCCTCACCGAGATGATCGTCCAGGACGTCTCTTTCCAAAGCATGGCGGACGCTCTTAACGTACGCGACTATCGCACCCGGGACGGCCGCCCCTGGAATGCTGCGACCGTATTTAAACTCACGCCGCGCCTGATCGAGGTTGCCCCGCGAATCCTCTCCACCGGCGAATGGGACTCTCGCAAAAAACAGCTCTCGCGTGTCGCGTGGAATTCTTAGGCCGCGCCGGTTATTGGCCCGTCACCAAGATCAGCGCGAAGCCGTCGTACCCTTTGCTGCCGACGGTTTGGAGTTCGGTGGCCGTGACGCGCTTCTCGGTAGCGAGCATTTCGTTGAAGCGACGCACGCCTTGTATGTCGGGGTCAGGGCTGGCTGCATTGATCACCGCGCCGTCGCGCACGACGTTGTCGGCGATGATGATGCTGCCTGGGCGCGAGAGCTTCAGCGCCCAAGCGAAATACTCGGGCATTTGCGATTTATTCGCGTCAATGAAAACCAGATCGAAGGGCCCGCGTCCTTCCGCTGCGATTTGCGGCAAGGTATCCAGCGCCGCGCCCAGTCGCAACTCCACGACAGCGTCCAGTCCGGCACGTGCAAAATTGGATCGTGCCACTTCGGCGTGTTTCGGGTCGACTTCGAGCGTGATCAGTCGTCCGCCGCCAGGCAGCGCGCGCGCCAGCCAGATGGTGCTGTAGCCGCCAAGCGTGCCAATCTCCAGAATATTGCGTGCGCCTTGAATGCGGGCGATAAGGTGCAGCAACTTGCCTTGGTTCGGCGCCACCTGGATCGGTGGCAAGCCCGCTGCGGTGCTGCTCTCAAGAGCCGCAGACAAAGCTGCGTCGTGCGGAACCAGCACCTCGCTGATGTATTGGTCTACTGCGGTCCAAAGTTCTTGCGTCAAGCCCCCTCCTTCGGCCAATCGCGGCTTCCCATGATCAAAAACGCCAGCCGTAACCCACGACGAACTGAATCGAGTGGCGCATCTTACCGCCGACCGCGGGAAAAATCGTTCCATCAATGTTAACGTCGCGCGTGTTCCAGGAAATATGCGTGTCGCCCACTTCGATGCGCAGTGTGCTCTTCTCGTTTGGAAAAAACTCGACGATGCCTCCCAGATCCAGCACAAAAGCCAGAGAGCGGCTATAAGAGTAGACTGGTGCCCCTTGAAGTGGGGTCGTGATTCGTGTCAGGGCTTGCGAGTAACTCTGGAAACCGGGGCGCGCTTTCCCGAAAAAGCCAAAGTGATTCCGGCGGATGCCGCCCTTCAGGCCGAAGAGACCCTGAAGAATTTCTCCGCCATCATGCGGTCCGGAACTATTTGTGCCGCGCGGAAAGTACAAAACATCGCCATCCGCATAGAAAACGGCGTAGAAGCGGTAGGAAAGGTACCCTCCCACACCCGGATCGGCGCGCACCCCGTCGTTTGGTCCCTCGCGCGCGCTCAGCAGCGTGGTGAAGAGTGGCCCGAACTCCCACTTGCCCGAAACGTTGGTTTCAGCTTCGTTCTCGATTAGCGTGCCGGGACGGTAAGCAAAACCAACGCTGAAACGCGTGGTGTCGTTGATTGTCCCAAGATTCAACGCGGAGCCGGCAAAGGTTTGATTGGGAATGTAATAGGGATTGCCGGCGATATCCGCGCGAAGGACCCAACGCGGCGTGACGTAGTATTCCATCCCGCCGCCGAGATTCAAGTCGAAGTAAGTGGCCGGCTGCTGCACATAGAGCGTGTTGGGATTCGAGCTGAGAAACTGTGTATCCGAGAAATGAAGAATCCCCGGCCGGACCAGACCGTAGATGGATAGCTTTCGGAACTGGACCACTTTCGCGCGTATGCCTAAAACGGCTTGCACGGTTTGTCCGCCCTGAACATAGAGGCGAGGGACACTATGGTCCGGGAAAAAATCGATTTCCGATTCGAGCGCGAGACGGCCGTTGAAGTTCCAATCAAAATGCTCGCCAAAGCCCGGAGTGACCGCTCGTTGATAGGTTGAATTCGATAGCTCGATGGTCGAAAACTCGCCGCCAAGCTCAAATCGCGTGAATTGGTCTTGTGCCCGGGAAGGTAACACAACAACGACCCCGAAGAGCAGGAGCAGCAAGCCGCGCAGATGTGGGAAGCGGTCCATGGGATGGGAGCGCCTCTAAACCGCGTGCGCTTTGCGATACTCGTCGTAAGCGGCGAGATAGCGGTCCAAATCCTTGCGCAGGATGTAATACGGAGTGGACTGGCGGACCTTTGAAGGCGTCCCGCCGCGAATCCTGATTTTTTTCTCCTTCATCATCCAAAGTTCCAGGTCCGGCATTTTGAGCGGCGCTACATTGACTGTCGTAATCCCGCAGCGAAGCGCGGACTCGGGCGAAGTCCAGGATACCGCCCCGCGCTGTAGCATCTGCTGCAAGATATAGTCGGCCATCTGGCGGTTACGCTTTTCGATGCGGTCCATGCCGATCTGATTCGCCAGTTCGATCGAGGCTCGGAGGCCGCTCAGCGCGGGAACGTTGGAGCTACCGATGCGTTGAAAGCGTTCGGCGCGAATTTTGGTGTCGTCCCAGCCTTCGGTGGCGATGGTGTTCCAGACGCGGTCAATGACCTCATCGCGCACATACAGAAAGCCGGTGCCCTTCGGCGCCTGCAACCACTTGTGGGGGCTCGCCGAATAAAAGTCACATCCCAGCTCGCGGATGTTCAGCTTCATCATGCCCGGAACGTGCGCGCCGTCCACCGCGCTTAGGATGCCCTTGGAACGCGCCAGCGCGGCCAGATCCTTCGCCGGCAAAACCACGCCGGTCACCGTCGTGATATGGCTGAAGAAAATCACGCGGGTGCGCGGGGTGATGGCATCACTGAAAAGATTCAGCACCGATGCCGTGTTGGGCACCGGCTTGGGTAGCGTCACTTTCTTCACCACGATTCCGTAGCGCTTCGCGCGTAGGTCCCACGGATGCTCACCGCCCGGATGCTCCTGATCCGTCATCAGCACCTCGTCGCCGGCCTTCAGGTCGATCCCGTTGGCGATGTAGCTGTTCGCTTCGGTAGCATTACGCAGCAAGGCGATTTCATCGCGCGAGCAGCCCACAAATTCGGCCAGGGGATCGCGAAACTGGTTCCAGGCCGCGTAGCCCCAGATGGGATAGTCCTCCGGATTCGACTCCGCGAGCATTTCCGATTGCCGGTAACTCTCGAATACGGCGCGCAGCACGGGCACTGGAGAAGAGCCCACCGTCCCGTTATTCAAATAGACTTCGTCTTCGGGGATGAGGAACTGCTTGCGGATCTCCGTCCAGTAGGCTTCTTCGTTGGTGTCGTAGAGCGCGCGCTCCGGCAGTTTCTCGGGCGCCTGACCAAGGATGTCTTTGCACACTTCCGGAAAGCCCGCCGCACCCGCGGCGGCGATGCCCGCCACCGATGAAAGAAACCCTCGCCGGTCAATCATCGCGCCCCCCTTGGATACCTCGCGGATTCTATCGCGGACGAGTGCCCGTAGGGCTATACTCTTTTTCCAAAAAGGAGAGAGGATCCCCGCGAGATCTCGCCCAAATGAGGACTTACGCTCAATTACGCACATTGATGCTTGTGTTGCTGGGAATGGCCTGGACTATACCTCTCTTCGCGCAGAACCCGAGCGGTACGCTTCGCGGCACGGTGGGAGATGCCAGCCAGGGCGTGGTTGCCGGGGCTACGGTGATCGTGCGCAACCCGGGTCTTTCATTTTCCCGCGAGAGCCTCTCGGACGCGCGCGGCGAATTCCGGATCGTCGATCTTCCTCCCGGGAACTATGAGGTGGTAGTGGCAGCGAATGGTTTCGCCGAAGCCCGCTCGGAAGTGGTCATCGCCGTGAGCTCGGTGCGCCAGATCCATGTTGCGCTACAGCCAAAGGCCGTTTCCGAAAAGGTGGTAGTCAAATCCGCGGCACAATCCATCACCACGGAACCCCTCGATACAGTCAGCGCTGTGCACCAAGCGATTGTCTATCATCAGGATTTGGAAAATATTCCGCTGGCGGCGCGCAGCTTTGCCAATATTGCCTATCTTGCTCCGGGCACCGAGCCTGTTGAGCCCTCCGATCCCACCAAGGCGCGCATTACCGCCGTTTCGACAGGCGGGAGCTCCGGCCTGAACAACGAGATTTCCGTAGACGGCGGAGACAATACAGATGATTACATTGGTGGCTTTTTGCAGAATTTTTCTCCCGACGCCATTCAGGAGTTCGCTTTTCGCACGGCGCAAACCGAGGCCGAGACTAGCCGCACGACGGCAGGCTCCGTCATCATCACCACACGAAGCGGCACCAACAATTGGCACGGCGAAGCAGCTTTTTACGAACGGGCCGCGGCTTTGAATGCGCGCTTCCCGATTGATAACCCTGCCCCGAATCCCAAGCAGCCTTTCTCGCGGCAAAATTATGTGGGCACGCTGGGCGGACCGATTGTGAAAGACCGTCTGTGGTTTTTTAGTTCGCTGGAGCAGGTGCACGAAGACGCCAGCATCGCCTACAGCAATGTCAGCCTGGAGCAATTCCAGGCCATGTCCGAGTTGGCCGCCAGGGGGCTGCTTCCGGGCGTAACGTCCATCAGCGATCCAAACAGCGTTGCGGTGCCTTTCCGCGACTATCTGGCGACTGCGCGACTGGATTGGGCGCAGTCTGATCGTTCGCGCTGGTTTCTGCGCGGCGCCGTTGATACTTACACAACGCACAATGCCCTGGTCCAGCAAGGCACGCTGCCGTCCACGGGCGCGACGGCACACAACAATTACTTCAGCCTGGTGATCGGGCAGCAGTTCAATTTCACACCATCCTGGTTCGGGTCGCTTATGCTCAATGCCAGCACGCTGCACTTGACGCAATCGCGCAATGTGAATTTGGGATTTGCGTACGCTTTTCCGTTTACGGTTACGTCGAGCACCATCTCTGGACGAGAAACGTACGGAGACAATTTATTCGTTACTCCGATTACGGCCTTCCCGATTCTGCGGAATCAGGAAAAGTATCAGGTGCGCTACGATGTGACGCACACAACGGGCCGGCACACACCTCGCTTTGGCGTTAATTTCATTCACGAGCCGGTGCTGAGCGGCGCACTGACGGCAACTGCGGAGAGTCTATATTCGCCGCCGCAGAACCCGGACTTTTATGTCGCCAACTCCTGGCAAGCCCTGATCGATTTCGGATGCGATCCAGCAGCGCCCGCGAATCGACCGCCCAATCCCCCGTGCTCTTTCGCTTCGTACATACCGGCCTACGACGGCAGCTTTTCGCAAAATGTGCAGCGGCTCGGGCTGTATGTGGAAGATTCCTGGCGAGTGACATCGCGGCTGACGGTGAATTACGGCCTCCGCTACGACACCACGTTTGGCCTGTTCATCGCCTCGGGACGCAACCAGAGTTGCAATCCCGCGCTCAGCACCGGGCTCGTCAATGGCATCCCCCAGGATTACCGCAAAGCGTTTGGGCCCCGCGTGGGCATCGCGCAGATGCTGGGGTCGTCAGGAAAGACCGTGCTGCGCGCGGGATTCGGACTTTTCTTCGACGATCTCGCGCAGAACGGCTGGGTGAATGCGTTCACCGCGGTGAATTCCTACAACCTGGCGCATGGGACCAGCATCCCAGCGCTGATCGACCCCAATTACCACACGCCGTATGCGATTCATGCGACGGCAGGCATACAGCATGCACTTACCGCGAACTGGATGATCGGCGCGGACTACACATTGGAAACGGGCATGCACGCATATCGCAGCTATCCCTACGCCGGGGCGGATTTGTACCGCACGGACAACCGCTCGAGCTACCAGGGCTTATCGCTGCGCGTGCAGGGCAACGTCGGGCAGCGCGTGCACCTTACGGCGCACTACACGATCGCGAAAGCGCAGACCTGGGGCTGCGTGATCGGCGAACTCTTTGACTACGTCAACGGCGTTTGCGACCCTGCACATCCTTTCGCACCCGGAGACTACGGCCCTTCAGGAGAAGATGTACGCAACCGCTTCGTGCTTGCGGGAACATTTCTAGTACCGGGAGGGTTCCAGTTTTCGACGCTGGCACAGGCGGAAACCGCGCGGCCGTATACGATGACCACGCCCGTGGGCACACGCGCAGTCGTCAACGGCGTGGAGACCACGCTCGACGAATTCCGCGGTTCTCCTTATGTCCAGGTTGATCTTCGCGTCACGCGGCCCTTCACCATTCACGAGCGGTGGTCGCTCATTCCGTTTGTTGAATTCTTCAACCTGTTCAACCGCAACAACCCTGGCAATAACTTTGTGCCCGATATTTCTGCGTTGCCCACGCCGGTGAACGATCTTTCGAACGCCACCGCTTTCTGCCTGAATCCAGGTTGCACGCAGACGCAACCCATCACCAGTCTCAGCCAGCTGCGGTCGCCCGCCGGCTCCCTCGGCGACTTTTTCGGCCCCGGCACCACCGTGGGTATCCCCTTCGCCGCGCAGATTGGCCTGAAACTAATGTTCTAAGTTATTCCTAGATCCCTCGCCGGATGCATGGCGAAGAGATTCCCGTTACAATGAAGTGTGAGCAAATCCTGGCTTTTCACGAAAGAATACTAATGCCACAGGAATCCGGGCTAGCGCAAAGAACATGTTTGAAAACCTGACAGAGAGACTGCAACGAACCTTCAAGAACTTGCGCGGGCAGGGCAAGCTCAGCGAAGAGCACCTGGATCTGGCGCTGGGAGAAATTCGCGACGCACTGCTCGAAGGAGACGTCAACGTCGGCGTTGCCGACGAGCTCCTGACCAATATTCGCACGAAGGCACTGGGCAGTGAAGTCATGTTGCAGCTTTCGCCCGATCAGCAGGTCGTCAAGATTGTGCGTGACGAATTGCTGGCGCTCCTAGGTAAGCATGCCAAGCCGCTTTTTGCTTCGCGGCCGCCCTCGGTGTGGATGATCGTCGGCCTGCAGGGTTCCGGCAAGACCACCACCACCGGTAAGCTTTCAAAGTGGCTCTCGCAGCATGGACACCGACCTATTGTCGTCTCGACGGACATATACCGCCCGGCAGCGCGCGAGCAGCTTTCGCAAGTCGCGAAAGCCATCAACATTCCGGTGTGGCCCGCCATGGGCACGGACAAACCGCTCGAAATCGTGCGGGGAGCGATCCGGGAAGCGAAACTTTCGGCGAGCGACGTGATCCTGGTGGATACCGCGGGCCGGCTGCACATTGACGATGATCTGATGAACGAGCTTTCCACGCTGAAGAAGGAACTGCAGCCGAGCGAGATTCTTTTCATCGCGGACGCCATGATCGGGCAGGATGCGGTGCGCTCCGCGGGAGAATTTCACAAGCGGCTGGGCCTCACCGGCGTGATTCTGACGAAACTCGACGGCGACGCCCGCGGTGGCGCGGCGCTTTCCATCGGCAAAGTTACGGGCGCGCCGGTAAAATTCGTGGGCCTCGGCGAAAAATACGACGCGCTTGAGGGGTTTTATCCCGAGCGTATTGTGTCGCGCGTGATGGGCATGGGCGACATTTTGTCGCTGATCGAGCGCGCGGAATCGGCATTCGACAAGAAAGCGGCGATCGAGCTCGAGCGCAAACTGCGCAAGGAAGAGTTCACGCTGGAGGATTTCCGCGACCAGTTGCGGCAAATCCGCAAGATGGGCCCGCTCGAACAACTTGTGGACATGCTTCCCAAGGTGGGACCGCTGCAGAATTTGCCGAAGGATGCTTCTGTGGACGAGAAGAAACTGAAACAGGTCGAGGCCATCATCAATTCCATGACCAACGAAGAGCGCCGCGACCACAACGTGATTGACGGCAAGCGGCGCAAGCGCATCGCCAAAGGCAGCGGCACTTCGGTGCAAGACGTCAATCAGGTCATCAAGCAATACATGCAGATGCGCCAGATGATGAAGCAATATGGCGCCATGGCCGCACGCGGCAAAATGAAGGGACTCGGCAAGCTGGCTGGGCTGGGCTGAGCAGCTTCAGAACTACTACCATCAGGACGCGGCGCATGCGGCATCTCGGGAAAATCGCAGCATAGCATCCCTTCGCCTGTTCATCTGGCCGTAACACGTTTGCGATAATTTTTCGGTTCCCCGAGGACTTCTCGTGACCCGCATAGTGCTTGACGATCCGAGGTTCTACCTTAACCGCCACCTGCAATGGCTGGCCTTCAACCAGCGTGTCCTGGAAGAGGCGCGCGACGCGTCCAATCCTCTCCTTGAACGCGTGAAGTTTTTGGCCATTACCGCCAACAACCTGGATGAGTTCGTCGAAATTCGCGTTTCCAGCTTCTTGCAGAAGATCGCGCATGGTTCGAGGGAGATTAGTCCGGACGGGCTCACAACCGCCGAAGAGCTGGACCGCATTTCTTCGGCCATGCAGCTCTTTGTCCGCGAGCAGTACAAGTGCTGGTGACCGTTGATCCCTCTCATCCCTTTCCGCATGTGCTGAACAAGGCGTTGTGCATCGCTTTTCTTCTGCGCAAGCGCCGGAACTCAGGAAAACCCGTGTTTGGCGTGGTTACCGTCCCCCGCGCCCTGCCGCGGCTTCTCCGCGTCCCCACTGGCAATGGCGGCATCCACTACGTCTTCTTGCAGGACATCATCTCCGCGCACGCGGAAAAGTTGTATCGCGGTTACGAGATCCTGGCCTCCGCTCCGTTCCGGATTACGCGACACAGCAATTTGTACCTCGAGGAAGAAGAAGCACGCACGCTGCTCGATGCGGTGGACTCGCAAGTGGCGCAGCGGCGGAAGGGCCATGCCGTGCGCCTGGAAATCGAGGCTGGTGCGCATCCCGAAATCATCGCTCATCTCGTTTCGACGTTTGAACTGGATGAATCGCTGGTTTTCCGCGTGCCGGGCCCCGTGAATTTGCAGCGGCTGTTCCACCTATACGAAGAAACTCCGCGGCCCGACCTCAAGTACCAGAAATTTGTGCCTAGCCAGATGCGCATCGGCCACGACACTGAGTCCCTCTTCGAGACCATCCGCCGCCAGGACGTTCTCCTGCACCACCCTTACGACTCCTACGATTCCGTGGTCCATTTTCTGGAAACCGCGGCGCACGATCCGCGGGTTCTTTCCATCAAGCAAACGCTTTATCGCACGAATTCGGATTCGCCGATTGCCCGATCGCTAGTAGAAGCCGCGGGCAAGAAAGAAGTTGTCGTCGTTGTGGAATTGAAGGCGAGTTTCGACGAAGCATCCAACATTCGTTGGGCGCGCAGCTTTGAGGATGCGGGCGTGCAGGTATTCCACGGTGTCGTGGGGCTGAAAACGCACGCGAAGCTGGCGCTGATGGTGCGGCAGGATCCCGATGGAAAGATTCGCCGCTACGCGCATCTCGGCACGGGAAACTGCAATCCGTCTACCGCGCGATTCTACACTGACTTCAGCCTGTTCACCAGCGACGAAGCGATCACCGCGTCCGTGCACGACGTTTTCAATTACCTCACGGCTTATGCGGAGAAATCACACTACCGCCCTTTGCTCGTCGCGCCGAAGGACATGGCCAAAACCTGCATCGCGCTGATCGAGCGCGAAGCGCGGCGCGCCCGGCGCGGCCGTCCGGCGCGCATCATCGCGAAATGCAATGCGATCGTGGATCCACCGGTGATCCGCGCGCTTTACCGCGCCTCGCAGGCGGGAGTAGAGATTGATTTGATTGTCCGCGGGCAGTGGACGTTGGTGCCGGGGATGCGTGGCGTCAGCAGCCACATCCGCGTGCGTAGCATCGTGGGGCGTTTCCTGGAACACAGCCGGATGTTCCACTTTGAAAATGGCGGGAAGCCTGAGGTTTACCTCGGAAGCGCGGACTGGATGCCAAGGAATCTGTACCAGCGCGTTGAGGTGCTTTTCCCGTTGAAGGATGAACAGTTGCGGGAGCGCATCTCCCGGGAGATTCTGCAGGCGTATCTCGCCGACAATCGCAAAGCCCGCGTGCTGGGGCCAGATGGCGTTTATACTCATTTGCGGGGCAGACGCAATGGGAAGGGTCACTCTGTGCAGGAATTGCTGATGAGCCAGGCGCACGCGGGTGTTAACGGATCGGCGCAGTCTCGGGGACGTCAAGAAAAGGCCGCTTATACTAAGACTCAGGAAGTAACCGCTCCTCTCGAATCCGCGGTGACCCCCGAACTGGAAATACAGGACTCCTCGAATGCAACCGTATGATTTGATCGTGATCGGATCGGGCCCGGGCGGGCTGCGAGCCGCCATCCAGGCCGCAAAATCCGGAAAACAAGTCGCCGTGGTGGAAAAGCAATTGATGATCGGCGGCGTCTGCATTAATTCGGGCACGATTCCCAGTAAGACCATGCGCGAATCGGTGCTCCACCTATCCGGCTTCTACGATCAGGCGTTTTACGGCGCGAACTATCACGTCAAAGAAAACATCACCATGAGCGACCTCAATGTGCGCGTGAATCGTGTCATTGAGAATGAAGCCGCCGTCTTGCAGGACCAACTGAAGCGGAACGGCGTGGAGTTATATCACGGCGTGGGAACGTTCATGGATCCGCACCACGTCCGGGTGGAGAACGCCACGGGATATAGTGAGCTGGAAGGGCAGTATATTGTGGTCGCCACGGGAACCAAGCCTGCCGTCAACCCCAAGGTGCCGGTCAATGGAAGGAATATCGTTGACAGCGACCAGATCCTGGGCATACCGACAATTCCCAAAACCTTGATCGTCGTAGGTGGCGGCGTCATCGGTGTCGAGTACGCCTGCATGTTCGCTACATTGGGTGTGCGCGTGATTATCGTGGAAAAGCGCCCGCGTCTGCTTGAATTTGCGGATGCGGAAGTGGTCGAGGCATTGAGTTATCACATGCGGGACCGGCGCGCGACCATGCGGCTCAACGAAGAGGTGGAGAGCGTCGAAGAGCTGTCGGACGGCAAGGTGGCCGCGAACCTTGTCAGCAAGAAACGCATTATCGGGGATGCGCTTCTGTATGCGGTGGGCCGGAGGGGAAATATTGACCGGGTAAACCTGGCGGCTGCCGGCATCGAAGCCGATGATCGAGGAAGAATCAAGGTGGACGCCGAATACCGCACGGCGCAGCCGCACATTTTTGCGGTGGGCGATGTAATCGGGTTCCCGAGTCTGGCGTCGGTCTCCATGGAACAAGGACGCATCGCGGCGGCCAAAGCGTTTGGTTTGCACGTGGAATCGGATCCTGCCGGCTATCCGTACGGGATTTACACCATTCCGCAGATTTCATTCATCGGAAAAACGGAAGAGCAGTTGACCGATGAAGATGTGCCGTATGAAGTGGGTGTAGCGTACTACCGCGAGATCGCACGCGGCCAGATTACCGGGCATATCGAAGGACGGCTGAAGCTGCTCTTTCACCGCGAGACGCTGGAATTGCTGGGCGTGCACATTTTCGGAGAAGACGCGGCGGAGCTTCTGCACATCGGACAGGCGGTGCTCCTGCTGAAGGGCAAAATCACCTATTTCATCAACACGGTATTTAATTATCCGACGCTGGCGGAGTGCTATAAAGCGGCGGCATTCAACGGCCTGAATCGCCTCAGCTGAGAAAGCTGAGAAACATGGCTCTAAAGAAAGTTTAAATCAAATTGGGTGGGATTGCGTCGATGGCTTTTTGCGCGCTCTAGAGAAACCCTGCTCAGCCGGAAATCCTCCGCCCGAGAACTTCCGGAAACACATCACTTCATTAACGAGCAACGAAGAGACGTGCAGTCTAAACAGGGTCACTCAAGACCGCGCCCGGCACAGAACAGCTTGGACCCCTGGCCAGCCCGAGCACAATAACCGAGGAAGGCCCCCCCTGCGAACTGTCAGTTCTTACAGTTTTACGCCCTGGGGGCCGGAAAACAGCGGAAAGGCGCAGTCCCGCACGCGGTTGAGTGAAGATGGACCTTAGATTCGGCAGGCATCGATTGCCGGGGAGAGCGGAATCACGTTAGAATAGTGAGTCTTCAGGGAGGGCGTATCTTAGTGTTAACGATTCGTTTGGCCAGAATTGGCAAAAAGAAGAAGCCGTTTTACCGCGTGGTGGTGATTGAGCGGACCCGCGCGCGCGATGGGCGCGTACGCGAAGCGGTAGGCACCTATGATCCGCTGAAAAAGCCGGCGGAGATCAAGTTGAATTCCGAGCGCATTCAATATTGGCTTGGCGTGGGGGCACAGCCCAGCGATACGGTTCGGAGCTTTCTCAAACTACAGAAGATCGCCTAGTTTAAATCTTCAAGAAAAGTTTAGTTAGCTCACGTCCAAGTTCTCTCGTTCCCGCCCTTACTGCCCACGCCCAGGTTGGCCGTTTGTTGCGCGTCCTCTGACGATAGGGGAGGTCGCGTACCGTGGTTCGACTGAACGCTCACGCGGGAGGGCCCTATGAAGGAACTGGTGGAAGAGATTGCCAGGGCGCTCGTAGATCGTCCGGAAGGTGTGGAAGTAAAGGCGGTGGAAGGATCACAAGTGACCGTCCTGGAATTGCGGGTCCACCCGGAGGATCTGGGAAAAGTAATCGGACGGCAAGGCCGCACCGCCAAAGCGATCCGCACGCTGCTGGGCGCCGCGGGAATGAAACTCCACAAGCGCTTCACGCTTGAGATTCTGGAAGATTGAGCGACTCCAGCGAACAACCCCGGCCTTGGGTGCAGATTGCGCGAATTGTGCGTCCCCGCGGCAACAAAGGCGAAGTGGCCGTGGAGCTTCTGACGGATTTCCCAGCTCGTTTAACTTCCATGGAATACGTTTATCTACGCAAGGGAGAAGGCGAGCCTTGGCGCGTTGGTTTGCAGCGCTTCTGGATCGACCGCAATCATTCCGGGATGGGCGTCTTCCATTTTGCAGGGTGCTCGAGCATCAGCGAAGCGGAAAAACTGCGGGGGCTGGATGTGTTCCTGCCGATGGAAGAGCGTGTGAAATTGCCGGCCGGCCAATACTTCGTGAGCGACCTGATGGGTTGCACAGTGTTTGAAATTCCGTCGGAAGAGACGGCTCTCGCGTCGCCACCTTGCGCGGCGGAAGAAGCTCCACACGTGCTAGGAACGGTGCGCGACGTGTTTTTTACCGGCGAAGGTGTGACCGGCACGCCGCTCTTGCAGGTGGAAACGCCACAGGGCGAATTACTTGTGCCGCTGGCCGCAGATATTTGCAAGCGAATTGACACCGCGGGGCGGCGCATCGAAGTGATCTTACCCGAGGGACTGCGCGAAATGAACGCAGCGGAGTAGCCATGATTTGGCGTTTGTTGAAGGCCGCGATTTTCTCCGTGGTGGCGCCGGGCACGGTAGGCCTGCTGATCCCGCGCCTGCTGATGAACCCCAGGGATCGCTGGATGTTTTTCCCCGCCGGGCAGGAAGCCGTGGGCGCGGCGATCGTCGTGGCGGGTGCGCTGATCTACCTGTGGTGCGCGTGGGATTTTGTGTCCAAGGGATTTGGAACTCCGGCACCGATTGATGCGCCGAAAAAACTGGTCGTGAACGGCTTGTATCGCTACACGCGAAATCCAATGTATGTCGGCGTGGGAGCCATGATCCTTGGGCAGGCCTTATATTTCGGCTCGCTCACAATTGCGGTCTATCTGGCCCTGGTCGCGGGATTGTTCCATGTATTCGTTTTGTTTTATGAGGAGCCGACGCTGCGTCGCCAGTTTGGTGCGCAGTACGAGGAGTTTTGCCTTAGCGTGCCGCGCTGGCTGCCCCGCCTTCCCCGCACATGACATGGCGGCCCTGCCTTCGTTAGACTGACCATCCATGCGATTTGACCTCATTACGATTTTCCCGGAGTTTTTTACCGGGCCGCTGGACCACGGCATTGTGCGGCGCGCGAAGGAGGCGGGAATCATACAGGTCCACGTGCAGGACCTGCGCGAATTCACGAAAGATCGGCACCGCACGGTGGACGACCGTCCGTTCGGCGGCGGCGAAGGCATGGTGTTGAAGCCGGAGCCGCTGTTTGAAGCCGTGGAGAAGCTGCTAGGGCACAGCATGGGAGACTCGGAGAAGCGGGTGGCGCCAGAAGCGGGGACGGCTATCGTGCTCCTGTCGGCGGCGGGCCGCGTGTTTACGCAAGAAACTGCCAGGCGCTACGCAAAGCTGGAACGAATGATTCTGATTTGCGGGCGGTACGAAGGCGTGGATGAACGCGTGGCGGAACACCTGGCGACCGAAGAACTTTCCGTCGGGGATTATGTGTTGAGTGGAGGAGAATTGCCCGCCGCGATCGTAGTGGATGCGATCACACGGCTCCTGCCGGGCGCGGTGGGGAATGAAGCGTCCACGGAAAATGAATCGTTCAGCGCGTTTTCGGATAATGATCTTGCCTCAGGCTTCCACGAGCCGACTTCTTCTTGTAAGTCGTCACTCGCCACGCGCCACTTGGTTTTAGACTTTCCGCATTACACCCGGCCCACCGAATACCGTGGCTGGAAGGTGCCGCAGGTGCTCATCGGTGGGCATCACGCGGAAGTGGCCAAGTGGCGCAGGCAGCAAGCAGCCGAAAAGACCCGCCGCAACCGGCCGGATTTGCTGGGGGAAAACGGCTAGGCAAGAAGGAGGCGTTTGGCTATAATAGTAGTTTGTCTTGGAAGTGCTAGCCCCACCTGAGTGGGTCTGCAGGGATACAGAAAATGAATCCGGTAATTCGTAAGTTGCATGAAGCGCAATTGCGCAAGGACCTCCCTGAGTTTCGCCCCGGGGATACGGTGCGGGTCAACGTGCGTCTGCTGGAAGGCGAAGGCGAAAAGGTGAAAGAACGCATCCAGGCGTTCGAGGGCGTGGTGATTTCGAAGAAGGGCCGGGCAAGCAGCGTGACGTTTACCGTGCGCCGGGTGAGCTTTGGCACGGGCGTGGAACGCATTTTCCCGTTGCATTCGCCGACGATCTCCTCGATTGATGTGGTTGGCAAAGGCAGCGTGCGCCGCGCGCGGCTCTACTACTTGCGCGACCTGAGGGGCAAGGCTGCCCGCATCAAGCGCGCCGGCCACGAAGGAACCCCCGGTGCCGAAACAGCCAAGGCGTAAGACGCCACAGCAAAGTGTTTTGTGAGGGACAGGTCATCGTGCCTGTCCCTTTTTCTTTTGTAACGGTGCTTTGCTCGGCTAGAGCCTTGCAATAACGGTGGAGGATGAAACAGCACGTGGTAAACTGCCCGGGATAAGTCCTTTCATGAAGCGACTCTGCTCTTCCCGTTTCGAGCGAGCGGCGCGGAAGCTCGGCTGGACCCGCATTGCGGGCCTCGATGAAGCCGGGCGCGGCGCGCTGTTCGGGCCCGTCGTCGCTGCTGCCGTGATTCTCAATCCCAAACGTCGCATTGTAGGACTGGACGATTCCAAGAAACTTGCGGCGGAGCGGCGTGGCGAACTGGCGGAAAGAATCCGGGAACACGCGCTGGCCTGGGCCGTGGCGGAAATCGACGCGCAAAGAATTGACGCCTGGAACATTTACCAGGCGAGCCGGCAAGCCATGGCCGCGGCGCTGGAGCAACTCACTTTGCGGCCGGATTACCTGCTGATTGACGCGATGCAACTGGACGTCCTGGTGGAGCAGAAGTCGCTGATCAAGGGCGATGCGCGAAGCGTGTCCATCGCCGCGGCTTCGATTCTGGCCAAGACACACCGCGACGCGCGCATGGCAGAATGGGATGCGGTCTACCCGCAATACGGCCTGGCGCGGCATAAGGGATACGCGACGGCGGACCATCTGGAAGCGCTACGGCAACACGGGCCGACGCCGTATCATCGGCATTCCTTTGCGCCAGTGCGGGAGTCGGACTGCTGGGCTGTCGGCGCCGTCCAGGAGGCCTTGCCACTGGAAATCTGGCCTATCGAAAGCTGAAGAAATCTTCGCCATTTGTTCTCTGCAAGTTATCGTATCTGCTACGGGGATAACTGCCTGCTCACAACCAATTCCGGTTTGATTGACGCCTTCCCATCCGGGCTGTAGCGTGAAAATGTAGCGTTGTAGGCAGAGTGCCGCAACGCACTGAGGAGAAAGTCGCGACGGCTTTTTCGTGGGGAAGCTGTCGCTTTTCGCGCATGGCCTACAACAAGAGCAAATTCGTTGAATCCGCACAAAAGCTGCTGAACCAGGGCAAGGTGGCCCAAGCCATCGCGGATTATCAACAGATCCTGAAATTTGAGCCGCGGGATCAAGTGACCCTGATGACCGTGGGCGAGCTGTATATCCGCCAGGGCGAGACCTTCCAGGCCATCGATTACTTTGAACGGCTGGCGCAGCTCTTCGTGAGCGACGGGTTTCTGACCAAAGCGATCGCCGTGTACAAGCGCATCGCGAAACTCGCGCCGGAGGAAATCCGGCCGCTCGAGAAGCTGGCCGACCTTTACGTGCAGCAGGGCGTGATGAGCGAAGCCAGGCCGCTCTTCCTGCAGCTCGCAGAACTCCACCTGAAGAACGGCAAGCAGCCGGAAGCGATTGCCTTACTGAAGAAGCTCCTGCAGGCCGAGCCGGACAACCTACGGATTCAAATCCGGCTGGCGGATTTGTATCAGGCTATGGGGCAATCGGGCGAGGCGCTGGAGAGTTACGTTTCCGCGGCGCAGCGCGCGCTGGCCCGCGGCGACCAGCAGGAATGCGAGAAGCTGGCGGACAAGGCGCTGCACCTCAATCCAAAGCATGTGGATGCATTGATCGTCAAAGCCCGAGCCTTTTCCTCAGCGGGGAATATGACTCAGGCGGCGCAGATCCTGGAAAAGGTGCCGGCTCTGGAGAAGGGCGGGGAGCCGGCGGAACTGCTGCTGGATCTGTACCTGAAAAATTCGAAATGGGACGAATCCACCGCGCTGGCGCTGAGGATTTTCTCCTCGGACGAAAAGAATTTTACGGCCACGCAGAAGGTGACGGAAGCGCTGCTGGAATCGGGGCAGGGCGAGCGGGCTATGTCCGCGCTTTCGCGCATCCGCATCCCGATGATTGACGCCGGGGAGCATGACGGCGTCGCGCATTTGCTGAACGAGTTGGCGTCTCGTCTGCCGGGCAGGCTGGAACCCCTCGAGTGGCTGGTGGACACCTACGGCCGGACGAGCGATTCCTTCCGTTTACCGGATGCCCTGGCCAATCTGGGCGATGCGCTGGCAGCGGCTGGAAAGCTCGAACGCGCCAAAGAGGTGTTGCAGCAACTGGTGGACCGCGAGCCGGAAAGCGATTCGGCGAAGCGGAAATTGAACGATGTCGAGCGTAGGATGGGACTCGGCGGGGCCCCGGAACCCATTGTCGAGCCGAAGACTTCCGTCGTGAACGAAACGCTGGTGGCCGAACTACCGGAACCATCAGCACCCAAGCTGCGGCCCGAGTTTGCTGAGACCCCGCAAGTGAAGGCAGAAACGAACGCGGCCCAGCCTTCCGAACCGGAGCTAGACGAGGAAACGCAGAAGTTTATTGCCCAGTCGCTCACGGACGTGGACCTCTTTGCGAGCTACGGGCTGACACAAAAAGCCATCGGGCTGTTGGAAGCGATCCTGCGGCGCGCCCCGACGCACACGCCTACACTCGAAAAGCTTTTGGATTTTGTTCTCGGCGCTGGGGACGACCGGCGCACGGCCGAGCTTGCAGCCCAACTCGAGCACATTCACGCGGAGCGAGGAGACGCGCGCAGCAGCGAAAGGTTCGGCGAGCTGCGGCGTAGATTCCAGCGCGCCGCCGGACTGACGGACGAGGAGATTGCTACCGCGGTGGCAGCATCCATGCCGCAGCCAGTGGAGACGGTGCCCGTTGAGGAAGGCATTGCCGAAGCGGTAGTGGAAGGCGTGGAAGGATTCTCCGTCGAGGTTCCTGAGCAGGCCACGGAAGTTTCCGTGGCTCACGCGGAAGCTAGCCCGGTCGTGGAAAAACCGCCCCCGGTGGAGACCGGACATGCTGCGGAAGTCGAAATTGTTGAGGAACAGCCACAAACAGAAATAGCGCAGCCAGCCGCAGAATCCACGGAAGAAGTGGATCTCTCCTCTGAATGGGCTGCGCTCCTCGAAGAAACGAAGGAACCTGCGGCAAAGGCGGACACGCCTGCTCCGGCAAAAACCGAGGCTCCTGCCGAGGAGTTCGATCTCCCGGAATTTGTTGTCGAAGAGAAACCAACGGCGCAAAGCGCCGCGCCGATTCAGGCGGAAGAACACACCAGCCCGTTCGCGAAGATCTCGACGGAATTGCCCTTACCCAGTGTTGACAAGCCCGAGGGAATACCAGCGCATGCCAAAACCCTGCTTCCCGATGAGGAATTAACGGCCTTGCCCTTGCCGGAACACAGCGAAGTAGCTGCGGAGGGTCCGGAGCCCGCGCTGGAAGTTCCGCAAGCGGCCTTGTCCGAGGCTCCCGCGCCGGAACCGGAATTTGAGCTGGATCAAGACTTCGAACTGATCCTGGAGCCGGAACCGGTCGTGCCCCCGCATGAAATGCTGGGTCCACCGCCGAATCTTCCGGCTATTCCGGAACCCGAGCACTATGAAAAGGTGCCGGCAGCTGCCACAAAGAGGGGGAACGAATTCACGTCGGACGAATTCCTGGCGGGTCTGGCAAAGGAGATCGACCAATTAGGGATCGAAGAGGTAACGCCCTCGACCGCAGGAGCGCTGGCGGCTGCCCCGGAATCCGTAAAGGCCGAGGCGCCGGCGGGATTCAATGGCGAATCCGGGCCGCTGAAGGAAGTTTTCGAGGAATTCCGCGCCGAACTGGGCGAAATGGGCGCCGAGGACGAGGATCTGGAAACCCACTACAACCTGGGAATCGCGTTCCGCGAGATGGGCTTGCTCGAGGAGGCCATCGGCGAATTCCAGAAGGTGGCCAAGGCGAACGATCGCGGGAAGGCGTTTCGTTACGCGATGCAATGCTGCACCCTGCTGGGGCTGGCGTTCATGGAAAAGGGTCAGCCGAGTATCGCGGCCATCTGGTACGAGCGCGCGTTGCTCACACCCGGCATCGACTCAGAAAGTAAACTCGCCTTGCGGTATGATTTGGGAGTGGCCCAGGAGTCGGCAGGCGAACTGGAAGCAGCGCTCAAAAGCTTCTCTCAGGTCTATGCGGTGAATATTGATTACCGCGACGTTGCGGATCGCATCAGCTCGCTCCAGAAACCCACACGCTGACCGCAGGTATAATGGGAAGCAGGGGTTCCGCATTCCTCGATGAACCGGATTCTTCGCGCGATGACGGTTGTGTTGTTGTTTGAATTGGGAGCACTGCTGCTCTATCTGCCATGGTCCGCTTTCTGGGAGCAGAACTACTTCCTGAGCCATGTGCCGTGGCTGATTCCCATCGTTCTGCACCCGTCCACGCGGGGAATGGTGAGCGGAATCGGCGTGCTCGACATCTTCGTGGCATTTGGATTCTTCAATTCCGGTTCCGAGCCCGCCCGTGTCCCTCCGCAATCCAATTCGTAGGCCGCTGCTGTGTTATGTGACGGACCGGAAGTCGCTGACGGGGTCTTCGGGAAAAGGGCATAGCTGCCTACTGCTTGATAAAATCGAAGCCGTCGGCCGGGCGGGCGTGGATTGGGTCCAGATCCGCGAGAAAGACATGTCGGGGCGGGAAATGGCTGAGCTCGTCGCTGAGGCGCTTCGCCTTGTCCCCCGCGCATGCCGCGTGGTGGTGAACGATCGATTGGACGTTGCGATGGCAGCCGACGCAGGCGGCGTGCATCTAGGAGAGGCTGGACTGCCCGTCAACGAAGTGCGGCGGCTTGTGCAGGAGCGGAATCTGCAAAGTGACTTTCATGTTGGAGTTTCGACGCACTCACTGGAGGCGGCGATGGAGGCACAAAAAGCGGGCGCCGACTACCTTATTTTTGGACCAGTTTTCGCAACCCCGTCGAAATCGGGATACGGTACCCCGCAAGGGTTGGGAGAATTGGAACGAGTGTGCCAGAGTGTATCGTTACCAGTGCTGGCGATTGGCGGCGTCACGTTGGAGAACGCAGGGGCGTGTCTTGCCGCCGGGGCGTGCGGCGTGGCGGCTATCCGGCTCTTTCAAGACGCGGCGGATCCGACGGCCGTGGTGACGGAAATGCGGCAGATGTAAGTGGTGTTCAGCGTTCCTGCAAGCGGCGAAGCAAACGGATTTGGCCTGCGTGATAGACGTCATGAAACGCAATGCCGTACAGCATTGGCAGAAGTTTTGTAGCGCGCGGCGTCTTGAGCACGCGGCGGATGGATTGTGCGAGGGCGCGGTGTTCGTCGAGGAGTAGCCGCTGATCGGCATGCCAGGCCTCCTCGGTGGACCTGCCCTTCTCCGGCCGCGCGAAGAAAT
>Ga0306921_10001308_pt1 | contig 23997 bp, 17 predicted proteins | sample sta12Cox44000080_FD_203760 | JGI IMG/M metagenome (GOLD analysis project Ga0306921, IMG submission 203760) | Lab enrichment of tropical soil microbial communities from Luquillo Experimental Forest, Puerto Rico - statoxic.12C.oxic.44.000.080 (v2)... | ecosystem: Environmental > Terrestrial >...
CTGACAGCCGAGCCTTCAGCGCCTCCTGATAGTCGTTCGACCGATACCATCGCCGCGCCACATCGGCGGTCGGAAATTCGATGATGAAAACCCGTTCGGGCATCGGATCGCCTTCCAGCAGATCTACCCTTCCGCCGCCGGCGATGACGCGCCCACCAAAACGGGCAATTGTCGCCAGGGCGCGCGGCACATGAGCCGGATAGGCGGCGGAGTCGGTTATGTGGATATCGCCGACAATGTAGGTGGGCATGGCACACTCCCCGATATTTGCGCCCGGAATTTGCCTGAAACCGATGGCCTGGAATTTCATATGATCGAGCCACGTTCGCATCTGGCTCAACTCACGGGGCAAGTTTCCAGCGTCGATAGCTACTTCAACGTAAAGCGCAAGCGGACAGCTGCTCACCGGCTCGCTTATGGATTACCTCATGTTCCGTGCAGATGACCTGTCGATGATAGTTGTGTCTACGTGGCAGAGGAGTGCCATCACGTCGCGGATCAAACGTCCGGGGGACAATGTCGTGAACAAAAGGGAGCTGTCCCTCATAGTATCGCGCGCCTAACGACGTCGCGAGCGGGCTATTAGAATTATTAATTTGCGCACCTATTTCAGAATTTCGATCTTTTCCCCCCTCTTCGGCGTGAGCTCAATCATGGGCAGGTTCTTTTTAAGGTCTTCTACGAAATACTCGTAAGAATAGGAGTTGTCCTCGGCGTTCGCGGGTGGGTAGAGGCTGTCTTTGTCTATGTCACCAGTCGCGCCAGCGTTGTGAGCCGCTTCATGCAAAATGGTGATCGCCGGAGGACATCCGGGGCTGCCAAACGGGGGACAGATGTAGATCGTGTTGCCGGTACTTGGTGCCTGAGCGCAGAGATGGCCTTTTTTCTCAGGGCATTTTGTTTTACAGATGAAGTTCTTGGCGCCAAGCGATTCCGTGATTCGCCGGTAGCGATCGGTGATGAGGTCGCGGTGCGAGTCGCCAGCCGCTCCGAAATTGCGTCTCAGCGCAGTGCGTTGAAACGACAGGAGAAGGGGCCTGTTCGAGGGCTTCCAGAGCAGTCTCGGCGAGCTTTCTTGCCGTCTGCGCTGCCTCGAGAACGAGGGCCATACGTTTCGGATCGCAACTCTTGAAAGACGAGCGCGGCTCGGGCGGAACCGTTGCTGAGCCTTGGGGATCTCGGGGAACGACAGGTCCGCGCGTTGCTAGATTATCCCACAACGGATTTGACACCTCGTGAGCATTTTCGGCTCGCGCCGAAGCGGGACCGGGCGGCATTCGATTTCTCGCCTCAGCTCGGTCGTGACTATCGAAAGCCAGCATCATGCTAGTGTCCCAGCTTGCGCGTGCCCCAGCAGGTGATCTTGACCTTAGCACGTGGAGCTGCTGCGGGAAACGGCCACAGAAAAGACGAACCACCTCGGGCGTATTTGTAGTGCTAACGCGAAAGAACGAGCGGATTGTCGCGACTGACACCTAAATATTCTTGAACCGCTTGCGCCCGCGCAAGTTCCGCTCGGCGCGGCTGGAACGGGTCCGGGCGTGATATGAGGACCAGGCCACCGGTAACATCGACCGCAGTGCATGGTGCGCCGCGCAGAAAGGCGGCTCCGCCGGCGACCTCAGCGGCTTCACAATCTAGATATAGTAGAGGCGGGATCTGCATTAGTCCCGCCATGCCCTGCATCACCACCTCACTATCAAAGTGCGCTTCAGATCGAACCCCTCCCCAGCGCCGATGCCGGGTGAAGCTGGTCGAGCAGTCGCAGAAAGCATTCAACCGCAGACTCTAGTTCACGCAACGAAATCGCAACCGAGAACGAGACTTCAACCCGTCGAACTTCGATCGTGATGGCGCCCACCGGAGGCGCTCCGGATAAGAGCATCCAGCTACACCGGGCACACCGACGGCGCAATATCGTGCCAATTCCGCTTCCTAGCCTTCTGACCACGGCGTGATCTTTTGATCAGGATCCGCAGTGTTGAGCATTGCACACGGCTGTAACTGCGGTTCCCAAGTCAAAATTGCGTGGAGGATACGCAACCACGTGGCTGCAGGTCCGGGCGGAAACGGCACTGAACCGGTATTGAACGCTCCATCCTGCTGTTTAGGGCCCTGGATAATCCCCGTCATTCTGACCCTTCATTGCGTTCCTCGCCGGGGAATCTGACGCTTGCGGCCGTCAGGGTCGGAGAGCTGCACGAGTCTGCCATCGCGGAAGGCCAGCCGGTATCCGGGTGGCAGCGCCAGGTAAGGCACCCATTGCGGGCATGAGCCTACCAGTCCGGCCATTGGAACCGCCACCCGTTCGGCATCGGAACGCCTGCCATCCTCGCGCTCGACGCCGGCAAACCAACCCGAATCATGATCCAGGTGCGGCTCGACACGCGCGAGTAACACATCGGGCGCCGATTCGGCCGCCGGCTCGACCAGCACAAAATCATCATAGCGGGTCTCCCGGGGCGCAACGCCGACGGCGTGCACTACCGCAGCCTGTAGGTTCAATACCTGCAGGGTAGTATCGACCCCACGCACCCAAGTGAGCGTCGGCTGCGTGAAATCGAGTTCGTACAAAACCCAGTCGCCGCCCTCAACATGCAGCTTGAGCGGCGCCCACCCGAACATAATGATGGAACCGGGGTGCAGCGCCCGCCCATGGGCATGCAACGACCGCAGCTTATTCAGGGTGCTTTGCGCCGCCTCATTAAGGATCGACTCGCACGCCGCGATCACTCGATGTCCATCGATTTCGATCGATTGTGTCATAGCATGCCCCCTACAGCGAGCTGGCGGGTCCTTTCGAGAGCGGCAAGCCGGTGGGAGATTTCTTGCTGCAGGGCCTTCCGCGCGGCATTCTCCAAGTCGGCAAGGGTCTGTCGTTCTACCGTCGTCAGATTTTTGGATCCAACCTTAAATTCTTTAGACAGCCATCTGATTAAGCTAGCGTCTTTCTTGGATTCATTCAAGCTTTCTTCCAAGAATCGTAAGTTCTCCGGCATGTCTAATATTTGTAATTGATCGTCAATCGACAGCCTTCCGAAGCCTTCCATTTCAAAGATTTCGTTGACAGAGACCACGTGGTCGACGTGAAGTTCTGACATCGGGTGCAGCTGTCCCGTCACGTAGTCGACAAATTCGCCGCTTGGTCCTTTGGAACTCGCAGGCAATCCGGAAAGAAACGCACGCTCTCGGGCCGCACCTCCAACCCCTTGAAGGGCGTTCTACTTCGTAAAAATGCTTTTCTCTTTATAGTCCAACCTGAGAGTTCGATATTTATCCGCAAGGCTTTTTTTGTTTGATCAATTTGATTGCGAATCTTGAACCTCGTGTCCTTAGGTTCTTTCCTGAGCGCGGCCTCTAGATCTTTGAGCTTTTGCTCCAATTTTTGGCGGCGCTCTATTAGTGACGCCGCTTGGGTCGGTGCGTCGAGCAACTCCCGCGCGAGTTCAGCCTCTTGCCGTGCTTGGGAAGCCGCGTCCTCTGCGGCCTTGGCAAGATCCAGCTGGACGACGGCTTTTTTTGTGTCACCGGCCTTTTCAAAGGCATTTGCACTGCTCCGGTGGCCGCGGGCCTTGTTCGCAAGTTTTGTCGCGGTTTCGTCCGAGTTTTTTGCCTCTGCTTCGAGCCATGCGCGATTTTTTTTCGCCTCCCGTTCGAGCCATGCGCTTTCGCCCAGCGCCATTCCGGGGCTAGCATGCACCGGTTTCGTGGCCGGACTGCCGCTCTTGACTTCCGCCGCAGTCGGCTCTTTCGCCGGTGGCGTGATGGTGGGGCCTGACTCTGGTGTCCCTGTTATTGGCTCGACATGCGACTCGATACTTTGTTCGGCCAAGCGGTCGATGTCCTCGTTGCTCTCCAGTCGCTGGCTGATTCGAGGTAGGTCCAATACTACTGGGCACGGGTTGGTGCAGCCGAGCAGCCAGGCGATCGTACGGTCCTTTAGTTTGCCTAGACGTAGCAATAGCGGTTTGCTGAGCTGTAACAGCTGGTCGATGGCTTCACGGGATAGTCTCTTCACCACGTTCGCCGGCAGTCGCACGATGCTGTTGATCGCCTGTCTCGCTGTCGCCAGCGTCTCACTGGTTGTCTCCACTGCACGACCGGCTATCTCAGCGACCCGCCCCACTCTGCCGCCTTTCTCAGCGACAGAGCCCAGTTTACTCGCCACAATTTCAGCGGCCTTGCCAGGTAATTTACCAGCGGCGCGCACATACGTGCCGAGATCCCCGGCTTCCTGGGCGAGTTTGAGGACGTCGATCACGAACCTGAGATTTGTGCGATCGCACCTGCTCCGGCGGTAACGATCACAATTAGCGCTGTCATCATCACCCAGCCGAGCACCTCGCCTTGGAAAAGGCCGCGGTCCCAGCCGCTCTTGGCCTCCCACTTATCCATGAAGTCGCTGGCGATCTGGCCTCGGTTCTTCCAGGCAAGCTTGAGTTTATCGACCCAGCCCATCAGCATTTTCTTGATTTTGCCGGGATTGCCAGTGATCAGGTGATACAGCGTCTTGGCGACCGTCTCAATCATCTCGGCCGCACCCTTGAACACGTCGGCGATCGCGTTCCATGCCCCCTTCAGCAGGCCGACAATGAAGCCAGCGGCGTACTTCACGGCCCAGATTGCGTCGTTGACAAATTCTTTCACCCTCCGCCACGCCTTCATCACCTCGGTCGATCCGCTGGTGACCAGACCCTGGGCTTTGAGCTGGACGATGAAGTTCTCGCTGGGGACCCAGATCGCCAGCCCCTTGCGCACCTTGGCTCCCTTGTAGATCTTGAGCGTCTCCTCCTCGCTGCGACTGCGCAGGAGCGTCTCGTCCCAGTCGAGGTCAACGTCGTCGATGTACACCCCGGCATGGCCTTTGTTGGCGATATATAGGGCCTGGACATAGAGCCGCGCGTTGTTCTCGGCGTCCATCGACTTGCCGTAATAACGTGTCGCGATCGCTCCTAGAGTTTCGCCGGACTGGACTTGGTAGAGGTGCGCGGTGGGCTCGGGCGGGTCGATCGACAGGAACTGCTCCTCGCAAAAACCGGTCTCCCCTGTGTACTTTTCCAGCGCGACCACCCAACACCAGCCATGGTCAGTCTTGCGCTCGACCTGGACGAGCTCGTCGAACGGCAAGATAACCGTGTTGGACGCGCCGGGTGCTGGCTGTGAGCGGAGGCGCACCCCGAGCGGTGCTCGCACCCGGGCCATCTTGCCGACCCTGGTCGAGTGCTCTCCGATGACCTGGCGCCACATGGCTTCCGAACGAGCCTGATCGTCTGCTTGTGCGGTGACGGCGTCGGAGGGACGGCGCTGGATGCCGCGCACCAACGAGCGCCCGCTCCCTCCGCCTGCTAGTGCCGAGCGGTCGAGGGCCGTATCAACCGACCGGCCCTCAGCCACGGCGTCCGCTACCTCGTTTGCCTGATATTCGTAGGGATCATTGGGCTCCCCGAAGCCGTCGTGAGCTCTTAGACCCTCACGCTGCTGCACTACGTGCGTCAATTCATGGGCAATCAAGCGTCTGCCATCATGTGATGTTGGCGCGAGCCGACCTGCACCAAACACGATGTTGTGTCCCACAGTGTAGGCTTGAGCGTTCATTTCTCGCGCCGATTGCTTGGCGGCTTCGCCGGAGTGCACCCGCACCTGCGAAAAGTCGTGACCGAAACGCTGCCCCATCTCCTGCTGCAGCGACAGGTTCAGTGGTCGCCCAGGACTGGAAAGCACACGGTCGACACTGGCCGGCACCGCATCAATCTGCCCACTCGATTGTCCTGAGAAGCGCTGGATACGCGGATGTGCGCTGTCAGCGGCGGCTTTGGGCGACCCGGCCGGCTTTGTCTGCGGCATTGGCACCGTCTCGTCCTCGTCGCAGGCAGCGCATTTTCGAATGATCTGCGGTGGCGCAGCAGCGATGGCTACCTCGGGGGCGGGCATCCGCATTGTTTGGTCGGCGACGTGGTGCTCCAGCGGATCGCCCGCCTCTCCACAAGCCGCGCACTTTAGTTGGATCGGAGAGCCAACCTGACCAGGAGCCGTTGCAATGCCGGGCGACAGCGCAAGCCTGGGCCAAAGCGCGTTTGCCGCTTGCGGCGGGCGAGCGGGCGTAGCGCGCCCCTGCGCGTCCCGGCCAGCGCTGCGGTCCCTGGCGACGCTTGCGTGTGCGGCCGCCGCTGGCATTTAGTCCTCGCTCACATTGGTGCCGGCCAAGTTACGGCATTGCGGCGCGGCTGATCGGCAGGGCACGGTGATTTTGTCCGTGAAGCGCGAGCGGATCAACCCGCACGCACAAATATCACGTCGTCAATGCCCGTCAGATCAATACCGCTTTGTATCACGGCATTACGGTCGTGCTCCGTCAACGGCAGCTGGCTCGTTGCTTGCGTCGCATTGTTGAGAAGCTTACCGGCGGTCTTCAGGGCATCGAACACCGCCTGCTGGCGCGCCGCGGCGTTTCCATCGAGCGGACTGATCGTGAACAGCTCCACCGCACTGAGCATTGCAGAAGCCGAAACGAACTCGTCCAAGTTCGAGCCTTGCGGTGTCGCGTCGCTGAAATTGACCACGGCATTGAGGGTGCCGGCGGGGGTATGACCTGCGTTGTCGAATCTCGCGACGACGATCAATTCTTTCCGATTGGCGACGGTTCGCACGAGCAGAAATACGACTGCGGGAGGGCCCCCCCCCAGGCACAATCACGTCGGCTTGGCTCAGGAGGTTCTTCAACAGGACATTGGACTGGACGAGGTCGCCGAGCGCGGTTCGGAAGGCCGATGCCTGCTGCTCGCGCAGCGCAAGCCGGGGGTCGTTGGCTTTTGCCCAAACGGCCATGTCTTCGACCACCTTACCCTGGAGTTGAGTCTTGATATTTTCGGCTGAGGTGTCGGCTATCGTGGTCGTCTCGCCGCGGAAGTTGACCGTGCCTATTTGAGTCGCTCCCGCTAGCGCCATCAATTGCCCGATTATACCCACGCTACTGTTGGGGATACTGCCCGTCAGTTCTTTCCATTGATTGGCATGGTCACTCATGACCGTGTATACCTGCTCGCTGGTGTTGCTTACGGCGGTCAGGAAGAACATGATGCCGTCGGCATCGGGCGCTACCGCCGCATCGGGAAGCGGGACGATTGGAAATCTGATTGCCGAGGGATCCTCCGTGCTGTCGGCGCTGATTGCAGTTTCAAAAGTGCGAATGCGGCTCAGCTGAAGCGCAGCGTCATTGTCGGCTCTTTCCCCGGCGGCGGCGAAGAATATCTTGTCGCCGGGCTGGAATAGCTTCCAGTCAGCCTCGGCCGCGGCGAGATCGAACAGCGGCTGTGCCGAGTCGCCGGCAAAGGTCACGATGAAGTCGCGTCCCGCGCTCTTCTGTTTTCCAAGTTGCTCCTGAACAAAAACCGCAAGCCGTGTCGGATCCGCGAACACTTGCACCAGTTGTTGCGCCTGCGACTGGCCAGCATCCGGGTTTTCGGCCAAAATATTGAAGATGCGATACGTCCGCGGCGGCGGGGGAGGAGGCGGCGGGACACCGAAGCCGCATTGCTCCTCGCGTCGACGGGTGAAGAGCACCCAGTCTCGCAGCGCCTGGATTATGAGCTCGCTCGTTGCTGTCGGCAGTGCCGGGAATAGCCAAGCTTCGGCAGTGCTCCTGAAGGTGCTCTCGGTCTCGATCACCGCCGCCTGCACAAGGATCAGGCCGTCCTCGGCGAGCGCGTGGTTCGGGTTTTGCGGCTGTAACACGCTCGCATCGGCAGTGAGGGCTAAACGCGCCAGACCGAGGAAAGGGTTCGCGGGTGGTGGTGTCGCTGGCGCCGGTAACAGAATTTCGTAGAGTTCGCTGGTCCCGCTCGTAATGCGCGCTCTTCTGAGGCGCAAGAACGCCTGAGCGCTGCCGGGCAGCATGAGATCGACTGTGATCGAGCCGTCGTTATCATCGCCGGAATAGCTCAGCGTGACCTGCCAGTTTACACGTTTCGTTATTAATTGCTTTGTCTCTTCCTGCGGGGCGGGTTCCGTTAAAATCGCAAGGCTTATGATGAGGTTCGCGGCAGCGTTGATCACCGAGCGGTCGGCACGGGCTGACTGCACGGTAAGCGCGCCGTGGAAGGCGACCTCGAGCGCGATCGGCGGATTGGTGGACTGAGCCGTGATGAAGCGCCCGCTGACCTGCGTCTGACCGGAAGGGGCAAGGTTTTTGACGGAGCTGTCGGTTCGCAGGGTCAGCCAGAAACCGTCGATCGTCTCGACGGCTACGGATGCAGGCGCTCCCTCGGCTGCCGGCGGGGCCGCAGTACTCGCGGCGGCGAGCCCGGCAGCGGCAATCCGGCTGCGCGCGGCCTCGACGGCGTTCGCAAGCCGCGTCGCGAAATTCGGTGCGAGAAGCGGGTCCAGCTGTACGAAGGGGTTGCTGGCCAGATCCGGTGTAACTTCCGGATTGGCCGGCCCTTCTCCAAAGACCGAAGCGAGCGTCTCCAGCAATTTCGATCCGCCCGCTTCGCTGCGGCCGACACCGGCGCTGTAAAGCACTGTACCGCCGGAGGGCAGCGCGGCTTCGCGCGCCGTCCCCTTGGATGAATAACCGCCGGTCTGCGTCGTACTGAAAACGAGTGCAGCATCGTATAACCCTGCCGCCGGGCTCACACACGATCCGGCGATACTGCCGTCGGGAACGAGAATGTCGACTTTGGGTTTGTGCAGCGGATCATCGAGCCCCTCGATCAGCGAGATGCGGTTCATGTGCTGCGCTTCTTCAAAGGCATGGGCGACGTAATCGGCCGTGACGATGCAGAAGCGCAGATCGAGCCCTTCGCCAAGCAGCGCGTACACCTGGGCGTTGACGCTCTGGTTCGTCCCGTTCACCACGGGGAGGTAGCCCGCGGAGGGAAGTTCGATCATACCGCCGCGTATCAGGATGCGGTCAGTGGGCTGCGCGAAGATCGCTGCAGACTTGAGAATCGTCTCGAACTGGGATTTCAGATCGGCGATCCTCGTAAACGAGAGGCCAGGCAGCATAGGTTGGCCGCCGGCAGCTACAACAGCCAGTCCGCTTCCGGCCGCGCCATTATGCCCGGGGCCGGCCTCTGGGGTGACGCCCGCAAGCCCGGCGCGAACGTCCTCGAGAAATTTCACCGCGTCGCCCAGCGCCTGGTTCTGCGAGGCACAAGGGTCGACGGTACGCGGCGGGGCAAGTCCCGAGAGGCATTCGCCAAGCTGGCATTGGAATTGGAGCACCTGGGCGAGAAAGACGTTCCACGGCCGCATCATCATCTTCCATTGCCAGTAGCGGCGCGACGGCGCTTCGCCTCGCTCTCGCCTGGCAATCCATGCGTCGAGGAAAATCGTGGTCGCCCCGGCTCTCGCGATCACCGCAAGAGGTACCTCGCAGCACGACGAGTCATAACCCGCGCCGAGACACCAGGTCGTCGAAAGCAGGCCGTCGCGCGAAATCGCGTTCGGATGCTTAAGGATTTCGTCGGCGTAATGCGAATGCGCGATCTTGGAGCGCAGGTACAGGTTGGAGTCGATCGCGACAGTCTTTGACGTAGGAAATGGCGTGACGAGCTGCAGCGGGATCGCGCGTACGACGATACCATCGAGGCGGTATGGCCGATCGGTGCTGGTGATGCAGGCCAGTTCGCAGAGCTTTCCGTAAACATCCTCTGTTCCGCATAGCGCCTCCGCTGTGCAGATCGCTATCACGTAGATGTCGCTCACCGGAACGACCGCGCCCGGCGGCGGCGCGACCACTTCGATACAGTCGCTGAACGCGTCAGCGCCGGTCTTGCCCGACGCATCGGGAAGGCGGGTGACTATTTGCTTCCTGGAAGCCTCGATCAGCTCGGTAATCCCGCGGACAACGGTATGCTGCAGCAGCAGGACTTTTCCTGCCGGATCGATGGCCAGCCCCGGACCGATCTGGATCTGGTCGCCGGATGCGAGCACGGTGTCGTAACCGTAGACCACGCCGCCGCCGAGGCCCTGATTCGATATCGCGACAAGCTGGCGCAGGTAGCTCTGCTCGACGTCCATGTCCGCGGCGCGCAGAAACTTGCCGTCGAAATAGTTAAGGCGCTTCAGTGGCGTTGCAGGATCGACAACGGTGATACCGCCGGTCGTGCCTACCACTAAAAGCTGGGTTGCGTTTCCGTTCGATGTGGTGGCGGCCATCGTCAGCTCCTCTCGAACATCTTGACGAAATCGATCCCGTCATCCGCGCCGCTTATGCCAGGAGCGCCGAGCGGGACGAGGTCGGTCCCGAGCAATGGGGTCGGCCCACTGCCGTGCGCAATGAACCGTACGCGCCTGCCAGACGGCGCCGAGGTCAATTGGACGACGACGCTACCGTCGGCCTGCCGCGCGACGGCACCGATATCGATTTGGTTCCACCCCGCGGTGTCGCTGTAGTCGGCCACCGAAAACGACTGTGGATTGAGCGTGGGCGCGGCGAGAGGGCGATCTGTCGTGAACGTCACCGATTGAGCGGCGAATGTTGCGCCCGTCACGCGCGGTCCCAAGGACGCGGGCGCCGCGGCGACACCGGTGAATAGGGGACCGCAGAGCAATTCCTGGATGGTCGCGCTGGCAATAATTGACGGCCTGACTTTCACGTCCGGCACCGCAACGGGCGTGGCGACCGCCCATGAGCCGGTCGCCGTCGGCATCACAATAATCTTGTCGACATCGGCCAGCACGACCTCGGTCGGATCCTCGGGGAAAATCGAGACCTGCGGCGTCTGCTGCGGCTTCAGGTCGATTTCGTCCAGCGCTGAGTAATCGCGCAAAGCGGCCAGATAGGCCTTCGGTTGCTGGACGGCCGGCAGCCCCTGGATGGATGCCCGCCGAGCCCGCACTTCGTCGTATTTCGAGTCGGCGTCGTCCTCGAGGTCAAACAAGATGCGCAGGCGGGTATATGGCGGTGGTTTGGGTTGCGAGAGCCCAGGCCGGAGCAAAAGCTCGACGGTCTCGAAGACGCGCGAGTACGCTGTATCAGTGCCCGCCCCGTCGCAGGGGTCGGCGATCGCGGGCACCGGCCGGGTCAGGCACGCCTTGAACTTGGCAATGACGTGGACGCTGAACTCCTTGCCGCTGCCGGCAACATCGGTGAAGGTGAAGCTCTTGTCGTCCTTGTTGGCGGCGTACCATTGGCCGAGGTCGAGGCAGGCTTGGCGATCAAGATGCAGCTCACGACCAGCCGCGTCGAGAGCAAGGCCGGGATCGACCGCCAGCTCGTTGCGGGTGTTGAAGGAGACATTGAAGCCCCAGACGACGCCCTCGTGATGCAGCCATGCATTGCCCTCGCGGATCTTTCCACGTGGATAGGCCTGCGCAGTTTCCAGATCGTCTACCCCAAGCAGCATCCCGAAATTGTACTGGATCGCGGTAAAAGGGCTGACGGGCAGCTACCCGTCTTCCTGGCCCGCCCCTGCGAGAACGCAAGCAGTTTGGTCGACGACGGTCGCCATGGTGGGTCTCCTTAGAAACTGTCGCCGCGGATCGCGCTGAGCAGACGCGCGGCGATAGCCGCCGTTGTCGCGTCGACGCGCCTCTGGCGCAGCGTAATCGCGTCGCCAAAGTAGTCGACGCGCCGCTGCGCCATTTCGGCCGCGGCACGCGTCGTAGCATAGGCATCCTCAGCAGTGTCGAGCTCGGTGCTGAGCGCCGCGGGATCGATACCGGTGAGATCGTTTAGCGCCGCCATCCCCTCCTCGAAATCGAGCAATATCTGCCACGCCTTATCGGGGATCACCACCTCCCACTGATCGAGGTCGGCCTTGTTGGCGGCCGAGAAAGCGTCCTTGGCAGCCTGCAGAGCGGTGATTTTGGTTGCGACCGCGGCACGCTTGACCTGCACTATGGGATCGGCGGCGAGCTGGTCTACCCCTGCGGCGATCTGGATTAGGATCTGCGCGTCGAGGTCGCTGTCCGCCGCGTAGACCGCGTCGAGATCGGCGTCTATCTCCTCCACGGTCGGTTGGGTGGCGGCCCCCACCGCCTTCTTGGCAGCAAGCTGAGCCTTCTCTGCGTCGGTCAGCACATCCGCCACGGTGCCGGCAGCGGCCTGCTCGATCGCCTCCAGCGCTGTCATCGTAGCGACCGCCTTGTCGAAGCGGCTCTTCGCTGTCGCCAGATAATCACGCAACTTGCTCTCGGCACGGGCAAACGCGGCACGCTTCTGCGCTGCTGCTCCGGCGAGCCCGCCGTCAGTTGCAAGATCTGTCGCGAGAGCATCCTGCGCATTCTGGAGCATCGTCTGCAGCCCCTTCAGCCGGTTGGCCCGCGTGTCGCGGCGCTTTTGCGCAACCGCGATTATCTCGGGCGGGAAGTTCTTGTCCCGACGCGATTGCGCATGCGTAATGGTCGCGCTCGCGAGGAACGTCGCAGCGTCGTTTTTTAGGGTCGCAAATGGCGCTGCGGCGGCCGCATTCTTGAGCGCGGTCCGTTGCGCATCGTCGCCGGTAGCTTGCGTCAGGCCGGCAGACGCCTGGGCCAGCTTTGCCGTGGCGCGCGCCTGCGTCATGGTGGCAATTTCGGCCTCGGCCTGGGCCTCCGCGACTTCGTCGCGGTCGTCCAGCACGGCACCTTGCAAGGCGCGCTGGTTGATGATGAGCCCGGTGATCTTATCGATGAGGGCGGCGGCGTCGGCCGGGATCGTGGTCACCGCGAGTGTCGCGCGCGCCGCTGCGATGTCGCTGACAATCTTGTCCAGCGCGGCCAAATCTTTGGCGAGCCGATTGGCCGGCGATTTGTCGATGACGGGATCGAGCTTGGCTTGCGCTGCAACCAGATCATTCTGCGCCGCAGTCTGCTCTGCCGCGTAGACGTCGTGCTGCGCCTGCCAGAATTGCGTGAGAGTGAGGGCCATGGTTTCTCCTCATTAGCCGTGAAGGTCGGCGGGCTCACCGGGAAAGGCTTTCCCTGACTTTTCGTATTCGCGCCTCACAGCACGCACGAGATGGGCGCGCGTGAGCGGCGGGCCGTTGGCGGCAGCAAGAAAGCCCGCGGCCACAGCGGCGTTGCGAATCATCCCGCCGACAATCGGATAGAGTGCCGCGAGCTCCTTGAAATCGACGTCGGCGGCGAGCGGCGCACTGGCCGGCAAATGGCATCGCCACAGCGCCGCCCGCTCAGCCGCGGAAGGCTCATCAAAATCGATGATAAATTCGAGGCGACGAACGAAAGCCGGGTCGATATTCTGCCGTAAGTTGGTCGACAGGATTGCAAGCCCCTCGAAGCGCTCCATCCGCGACAGCAGATAGGCCGTTTCGAGGTTGGCGTAGCGGTCATGAGCATCGGAGATCTCGGTCCGCTTGCCAAACAGCGCATCGGCCTCGTCGAACAACAAAACCGCCTGCGCGCGTTCACCTGCGTCGAATGCTTCGGAGAGATTCTTCTCGGTCTCGCCGATCCACTTCGAAACCACGCGCGAGATGTCGACCGCCAGAAGGTCGACGCCAAGCGTCCGCGCGAGAACTTCCGCCGCGAGCGTCTTGCCGGTGCCCGGAGGGCCGGAGAACAGCATTCGGACTCCCCATTTGCCGGGCCGCCCGGTAAGGAATTTCCACTCATCCAAAACGCGAGACTGATGCTGCAGGCGCTCAAGCGCTTCGCGGAGCTGGGATTTGCGATCGGCTGGGAGGACAAGCTGATCCCAGTCGGCAGCCGGCCGAACGAGCTTCAGGCCAGCGGAAGGCCGCAGACTCAAGCGGGTGCGCACACTGTCGGCCATGTCATCGAGGCTGATCGCTCTGCGGCTGAGCTTTGCGAGGGCGCGTACGTCGCACGCGACTTCGGCTGCGGCAGACGATTCAAGCTGATACCGTGTCGCCAAAGTCGTCGCATCGCCTGCCAGTTCACCCAACATCTCTTTCCAGATGATTTCACGGGATTGCGCGGGGATACGATCGACCGCAACGGTTACGATGGGTCGCACTCCGCGCGGCGTCACCGCGCCCGTTCGGCCACACAAGACGACTGGTCCCGGAAACCCACGGAACTCCGGAACAAATACGGACGATTGAGACGCGGACGGTTGAGCCTCCAGCTCTGCCAGCTTGATCACCGGCGCGATGCCGCGTGCTATGCAATGGAGGCCTACAAGAAGTTCCGCATCGGGCTTTGGGTTGCCGGGAAAGTCTATGCGTGCAACCGGCACCTCGGCGGCCTTCGCCAGCACTCCCGCGCGCTCGAAAGCAATGGCCTCGCTGTCGGCGGTCACCAGCACCAGGCACAGCTCGCCGCTCGACAGAGCCGACTTGGCCGCTGCTATCGGCGCGCTCGCAAGCCAATCATCGAGCCCGGCAGAAAAGACCGGATCGGTAACCGGGCGCAGGCCGGGCGGCCAGACGTCGACCCCGGCCATCACCGGCCATAGGGTCTCGGCGGCAATGATGTTGCGCTCGAAAAAGGGAGCTTCGGCACTGAGAGCGAATGCTCCACTCGTCACCGCGGCGCCGAGCTCCAAGATCTCGCGCAATTCGCGCCGTTCATTTAATGTCTGGCAGAAGAGCTGCGCCGCCAAGCCGACAGACAGATACGGCTCACCGCGCGGGTTGAGGCTCCGCATAATGCTGGCATAGCCCTCATGCTCGTGCGTCATGCCGGCGAGTATCAGCAGATCAATTTCAAGAGGCGTGAACTTTAGCGCCCGGGCGAGGCGATCGAGCGGATGAGCCTGCAACGGAACCGGACAGTTGAATTTTTCTTCGATCGATGCGGTAGTCTCCACCATTGTGTTGAGGAATGCTTGGCCGTTGGCCACCGCCGTTTCGCGGACGAGCGGGGTGGCAGCCAGAAAACGCGCGAGGCGGCCGGCCATCGCTCCGACCTCGCGGCTGAGCCGCTCGGCAAACGCGAATGCCGCGTCGAAACCCGGCGCTGGTGCTTCAGGCATAAACAAACCTCATTACGACGCCGAGCCACGGGACCCATCCGGGGTCGAGGTCAAGTCCGGCGCCGCGGATCTCGGTCGACACGTCATCCAGCGAAAATCGAATTTCGACCCAGCCAGGATCGGCAAGAACTCTAGCATTGCGGCGGCACACGAATGCCGACAGCGCATCGTCATCGAGCGCCAACAACTGCTCCAGGTGCGGCCTCTGCGCTAACCTTTCACGCACGGCCATGATCAACCGAGCGCGGGCTGTCGCGATCACGGCAAGACCGTCGCCGACAAGCGGCTCCGCTCCATGCGATGGCGGCAATGAATTCGGCGGAAGTCCAGCAAAGGCGAGTGCGGCTGCATCGTTGGGATCGACGGCAGTGAGCATTATCGCGAGCTGGTGAAGGACAAACCGCAGCGAACACCCGGGGAAACTGTCGCGAAGTTGATTCGGAAGACCGAGGCGGTCGGCGAGATCGACGAAGAACAACAGGCCGCCGCCGCACGTGTTCGCATAGGCACGCGGATCTGGAGTCGGGTACTCTTCTGGCGTAGACGAATCCGGCAGGTGCATCGCCTCTTGTTTGACGAGCTTGGGCACCGCCACCCGCCCAGGCTCGCTTCGGTGGGTGGCGGATCGAAGGACCCCAGAGACGGCGCCGACGAGAACTCGAACCGCTTGCGCTGTGCCGCACAGCGCTGACGGCTCGATTTCAGCAACTGCAAGAACTGCGAGTGCGATCGTGACGGGTCGGGCGATCCGCTCACTGGCCAGTAGTGGCACAGCGTGGCGCGCGATCGCGGAATGCTCAAAGATAAAGAGGGCGGCGGGCATGTGCCCGCCGGAAGCAGGTACCACATCGTCCTGGTGTAAGATCGCCGATACAGATGAGGTAGCGACCTCGAGCACAGCGCGGGCGAGTGCCAACCATTCATCGCTGCTGGCACGAATGATCAACCGTGCAAGCGTACGAGCGTGATGGTTCGAGCGCGCAAGTGTCGCCAGTATTTGGACGGCGACGCGTGGCTCGGAACAAAGCGCGCGCATCGCCTCCTGCGTCGCCATAATTTGGTCTATTGTGTCAGCAGCACGCCATAATCCCATCTGCCGCCATGCCCAACTGCGGCCGAGTTCACCTGCCGTAGCTCCGGCGACGAGATCGAGCAGCGCGTGGCTGCGTGAGCGGTAGAGTACAACATCGAGACTCGGATTCGAGATGGTCTGGTGCACGGCGTCAGCTATTGCTAGACTCCATGCAGCCGCAACCATGGTATCCGGGCCGGAGAGACGCACCCTGGCGGCGGTCCGGATGCTCCGAATGCATATCTCTTCGTCCATCGATACGTCGGTCCGTGCCAGCGCGAGATCGAGGTAGCCGTCGACCGCTTCCCGAATTACCCGGTCGAGCCGGTCCTTCTGCGATCGGGCCGAGGCGGGCAACAGGTAGCGGATATGAAGTTTGCCAATCGTCACTGCGTTCATCGGTTCATCCCACAACGCCGCTCTGATCTCCGACTTTTGTCGAGCCAAGGACTGCTCCCGTCTCCGGACGGCCAATGATCGCGCCGCGGCCGAGGATCGCTTCGCCAAGCTGAATAGTTGAGAAGCCCCCGGTCGGGCCTATCACCGACGTCATCCCAGCAATCAGTGCTCGTCCCACGCGCATTCCGGCCCCGACCGTGTACAAGCCAAAAACGGTGTGCGCCGGTCGGTGCACTACCAAAATGTTATTGACGACACCAAGCTGTTCGGGTGTGAGGACCGCCGGAACGATTACCGTGAAGCGATGCGCATGAGTGAGAAATGCATTGGCGACGCTACCGGTCAGCGGCATCGTTTCTGTGGTGGAGAGTGCGCCGCCGACGCGGAAACCGACGCCCAGAACCGAGCTGGAAAAAGCGGCGCCCGTATCCCCGAGCATCGCACCGCCGATACCGCGCAACTGGAAGTGCTCGATGAGCACCACTGGCACACCGGTGTAGATCTCTATGAATCGCTTGAGCCCCGGCACTGTTCCCCGATAGCGAAACAGCCACGCGGCTTCCTCGACATATCGGCGGCGAACGTCGCTGGCGGTCTGTCCATTCGGCGCGGGCGCGGTCGCCCAAAGTTCGTCGAGGACAAGGCCGAGAAAGCTTGCAAGCCATGGAAGAGCTTCGTCCGGCGTCGCACGCGCGTCGAGCAATAGATCGCGATCGACTGCGCGCGCTTCGATCTCAGAGAAAACCCTCGAAGATCGCGAGGTAGCGAAGCAGGAACGTCGCGGCGGATGCGTCGCGCGAAAGCGTCCGCGGCAGACGCCGTAGGTAGTCGTGTGAGGGGTGTTCGGCACGGACGCACCTGACGCGGGCGCTGCGCTTCGTGTTGCCACGCAACTCGAGGGTGATCCAAAGGTAGCGTCCAGCGGGTGCATCGATGGGCGCTTCGTACGTCTCGAATGGATCGTCTACAGGCGGCTGCGTCCACGGCAGTTCGCGGCCGCTCTCGCGCCGATGCAGGGGATTGACGACGTCGAAACGTCCGGGAACAAGTTGGAGTGGCGGAATCGGCGGCGACAGGTCGGGGCGTCTGACGGTCGCATGTTGGATGTCGCCCGGCGCTACGCGCGGCATCGTTTGTCCATCGCCCATCTCGTCGAGCGCGATATAATGAACGCTGACGTCGGTGCCTTCAGGGATACAGGCGTCGATGAAGAGCCGTCCCCAGACCGTCTGGTACTCGCCGCTATCAAGGCGAAAAGTCGTGACCCGGCCAACGCGCTCGTATTCCAGCCGCGCAGGAATAGCGTTTCGAAAACCCTTATCCGCACCCATCGCCGGACCGCTTCGATCCCATAACCCGGCTTGGCGTGCAGGCCGGTGGCGACTGCCACTTTGCGGTAGGTTGGCGGAATTACGTAGAGCTCAGTTGTGATCAGGCGGCGCGCGTCGAGCCATTTGCAGACCTGACGAAGCAGATCGCGGTCCGGCATCGGTGCATTGGGGTTCTTTAGATCCTCGCGCGGCCAGACGACAACGCTGATGACACCAGCCGCTTCGACGCTCTTCGTCCGTGGGTCAAACAGAGCGATGCAGTCGGCGCGACCGATGTCGGCACCCGGCGTGGCTAGCGCGAGTTCCTGGAAGTCGCCCTGGGTGACCGCCCGGTCATGGCGCCGGAACTCGCCTGGTATGCGATCCAGCGCGTCGGCGATCGACTCGGCCGGTGCTCCCCCTTTGGCGGGTAATGGGTTCGAGGCCTTCACCTGTCCGACATTTGTTACTTTTGCTATTGCCGCAGCCCCGACGTTGCCGTCCGGTCCACCGCCGTAGCGGTACTCGAGCGCGCGAATCCGCTCGCCAATCTGCGGTGCTCTGCCGCGGATGCCGTTCGGAAATACAATCGTCCCCGCTTCGAGATCGAGCACGCATTGGCGCGAATCCTCCTGGGCGCCCTCGAAACCGTCAACCAACGTCCAGTCGGTCCAGCCGTCGGCCTCCTCGACTTGGATCCTCGCCGATCCAGCGATCACCGGCTTGTGGATCAGCGAGTAGACCTGACTGGCCTGTCCGTTTCCGGTGCCAATAAACTCGGGATTCGCCTTCCGCGTCTGAATCACCTCTATGGCATTGATGCCGATAAAGAGTGTGCTGCCCAGCGGCTGGGCGGGATCCGTGCGCGTGGCCCGCAGCCAGAAGAGCGTATTCGCCGCTTGTTCCTTGTCGTCGAGTTCGGGTGGGAAGTTACCGGTGCCGGCGAGATTTGGATCTTCCAGCGTATATGTGCCGAGGTCGGTAATATCGACTGGAATTCGAATTCTCACGACACCCTGCTGTGCGAGCCCAAGTGTCGTGTCACCTTCCACGACCACGGTCACGTATGTTGGTTCGCCGTTTTCAATGACACCCGTGGATGCTTCCCAGGTAACTTGAGCGGTTTGGCCGGTCGGCTGTTGACCGGCGCAGGCATTGACCTGGTCGATCGATAATATCTGCGGGTCAGGAATGAATCCGATATTGAGAAGTGCGTTGCCCAATTTGGTGAAATCGGTGGTCGGAGTCTTGCGTACCGCGATCCAGATCGCACCATCCACCGATTTCTTGAAATCGAACGGGCTTGTCGCGGTCTGGAAATCGACCGGTGCAGTGTTCGGTCCGGTGGGATCAAGTGGAACTGTCTGGGTGATGTAATAGACGGGTTGTTCGCCTTGCTTGATTCCGCCGCGGGCGTCGATTGCGGCATTCGAAAAGTCCTGGGCCTCGGGTGTATCCGGGGCTGGGGCTACGATTCGCCCGACCGCAGTCACTTCGAGGGGCCAAACAGAGACTTCGGTGAGGCTCTCGAACAGTATAGCGCCGGCCGTCAACCCGTTACCGATGGGCGCGAGCACTGAAGCCGATGCCCCCGCCCCCGTATCGACCCGCGACAGCGTCACCAGGGCGCTGGCAGCGGTTGCCGGCCGCAGCGGGATCTGCAGCATTTTGAGGAACGCGAGCTTGGTCGCATCAGGGATCTGATTGAAACGATAGAGGAGATTTTCGCCGAGGAAGGCGAACAGCTCGATCAACGTGATACCGGGATCACTCGGATTATGGTCGGTCCATTCCTGGTTGTAGACTGGTATGCGGCGGACCAGTTCGTCACGCAGCTGTTGATACGAGCGATCGTCCAATATCAGAGAAGGAAGGGGCAATTACCTACTCCAGATAAAACGGGAAGACGAGATTGCCCGGCTGGTTATTACGTAAATGCACGTAGGAGATTCGGATCAGGACGAGTGAGGGATCATCACCCGGGTCGACGCTGAGCCCGATTATCTTGATGCGTGGTTCAGAGGTCGCCAGGGCCACTTCGACATCGTGCTGGATGAGCGCCCGAGTGGCTGTCGTATTCGGAGCCATCAGGTAGCGTCTGAGGCCGCACCCGAAGCTCGGCCGCATCACCCGCTCGCCCGGGTCGGTATCGAGGATGATCCATATCGATTGCGCCACCTTGTCCGGACCGGCGGCATAATCGAGCTTGCCTGAGGCGACCGGTACGACCGGGTAGTTCCATCCTGTGCCGAGAAACTGGAGTGTGCTCATGCGTGAGCGACCTCGGGCTCGAAGTCGAGCTGCGCAGTCGGGGAAGGTGCCGTTGCCGGGTCGGACGCCTGTCTGAGCGTCACTTCCAAGTTGGCAAGGGCGATCGGCGCGTATTGCGCAATGAGGCCGGCTTCGGTCTCGGCGCCAAAGTTCGCACCGATGCTCGCGTCGACATTGGCTTCGATCGACGCCTCGAAGCTGAGCGACGCGTCGAGTGCAATCTCCGCATTGACCCCGCCGGCGACGCTGATTTCCGGCGGAATGCAGAATTTCAGCGCCAGCATCCACCACAGCTGAAACAGGATGGTCACCACCGGCAGGAAAAGTTCGAACAGAAAGGTCGCGACGATCGTGATTAGCGGGAGCGCGAAGCTGCAGATCTGAAAGCCCGATGATTGACTGATATTGAGAGGCTTACCGTCACTGCCGGCCGTGAAGCTGAGATATTTGTCCGGCTTGGCAAATGCCACGCCCAGCGACGGCTTGGCCTGGGCTGCCAGCGTTTGGAGGTCGGGCAATTGAATAGTAACCGGCTGGTTGCTGGTGCCGGTCAAATCGAAATGTGAGGCGAGCTTGTAGGCCGCAGTCGGCTCGCTCCAAAAAGTTTTGTCGGAGCAAAGGCAAGGCTGGTCCCGATCACGGGCGGCGAGATCGCGCTTCACGTAGCATCTGACTTCATAGAGTTCGTGATCGTCAAAACGCGCGCGTCCCAGCCGATCAGTGTCGGTGAGCATTGTCGGAAGCAGTCCAAAATAGACGGTGGCGAAATTGCCGACGTGGCTTCGATCGCTGCTGTTCGGAATTAATGGGTAGAGCGGGAAAGTGGATTCGAGCCCCAGGTCGGCGGGAGTTTCCTCTACTTGGTTCCAATATCCGATCCGGTCGAAACCGTTGGGCGACTTGAACCAACCCTGGAGCTGCGGCGCCACTCCGAATCGCGTCATCCACTCCTGCAGGCGCGCCTTTTCGTTTTTCAGCAATGCCTGGATCGAACTCCGCTGTGACCGCAACGAATCGAGCTTTGCCTGACCGCTGAAGCCGCGCTCGGCCCCGTTCTGCGTGGCCGGCATCCCGCCGTTTGCGGTGCTCCCCGAAGATACTGACGGTATCTTGGACGTGAGGTGCTTGAGTTTGCCGCGACTCGCCGCCAGCTGCTTTAGGATCGGTCTCACTTCCTCGATTCCGGCCGGCGGCACCGTGAGCGTGCGGCGTCGGACGACAAACCCGGCCTCGCAGATCTTGTCGCGCCCAACCATCGGAAAACCAGGCGCGTCGCAATGCACCTCACACACCACGAGATAGAAGCGCTTGTGCGTGGGGAGAAAAATCTTTCGGGTGTTGGTGCCGTCCGGCAGGTACCGGTAATTGCTCACCCGTCGGGGCAAACCGTGCAGTCCGGGGGCGGGCTCGGCTGCTTGCAGGCTATGAACGAGGTCGTCGTCGACGAACTTGAGCGAGCGCTGCGGATCCTGGATGAAGTCGTTAACAAGGTTGGCGGAGTCGTATTTTTGAAACACCGGCTGGCTAAGTCGTCCCTTCTGGGTGTCCGGTGCAACCGGTTGTCCCAATGGCACCTGCGCCGGGTCCGTCCAGCGCCACCAGGGCGCGACGATCATCCAGTCGCGCTGAACTTCGTGCCGCATCGTGGTCACCATACGTTGCCCACACCAGGCGTATAGGCTGAGGACACCACAGCGTCGGCAATCAACGAGGTGCATTTGATGATGCCGTCGAAGATTGCGGTCGGACTGTGGATATTCACCGCCGAAGCATTGATCTCTACCGTCGAGTTGGCGGTGATGCTGACCTGGCCCGCGATGTTCAGCCTGATCATGCAGCCGTTGGCATGAACGAGCTTCACCTCCTGGGCGCCGTCGTCGAGCACGAGTGTGTGCCCGCTTCGCATCGAAATCGTCACCTTCGCGGCGCCGCTCGTATCGTCGAACTCGAGCAGGCTCCCGGAACGGGTCTTGATCAGACGTTTGTTGTTGGCCTCCTCAGGGGTCTGCGGCAATTGCTCCTGACCATTCCAGCAGGCGCCAAGTATGTAGGCGCGGCGCAGGTCGCCTGCCTCGAACGCCACCACGACTTGAGAGTCGACGGCAGGCAGGATTTCGAAGCCTTGATTGTCGTCTGCATAGGGTGTGAGCAGGGTTGCCCACACGCGCACATCGGCGCCGTCCGCGCCAAGGCAGGGAAATTTGACCTCGATCCGGCCGAGACTGTCCTTGTCCACGATATCAGTCACGATCGCGGGATGGACCCCGAAATAGCGTGGTGCGTCGCCGTCTGGTACAAATGCCTCGAGCTTCATGATGCACCCTCGTTGAGGGTTGCCCGCTCTGCTTCGAAGTGCGTGCGATAACCGTGCTCGAGATCGTATGTGTGGCGCACCTGCGTAACGTAATAGCCGTCGCCGTTGAAGGGTGCGCCGACGCGATCGAGGCTCACACGGCTGCCCACCACCATGTCTGGTGTGCCATCGGTGGTTCCAGTGACGCTGACGAAACCGCGGCATCTCCTCAGCATTTCGGCCTTCGCCCATGCCTGTGCCTCGGCCGCGGCGAGCGGGTTCTGACGCAGCCGGTACGACACTCGCTCACCAAATGCCATTTGCAGGATCACCGGACCGGTGCGTCCGCCGGAGATTTCGCCCTGAATTGCTTCGGGTCCGGCCGTTTCGTCGATACGATCGCGCTGGTTCGCGTCGAAACCCCCGATCTTGACCTTGGTGCGTTGATGGACGAGGTCAGCCCGAACCTGCACGTCGATGAGTTGGTTTCCCTGCACCAGCGCGATCGTGGTTGCAGTGCGGTTGCTTCGGCTTTTAAAGCAAAGCTTATCGTCTTCGAGCCAGACCTCGGCCTGGATCAGCCGCCCGCGCTCGCGCAAAAAGGCCAGGTCGCTCTGATTCCACTGCTGAACGACTCGGTAGATCGGACCGTCCGCGGCGACGGCCGCCTCGATCCCGTGATCCTCGGCGATTGCCTGCGCGATTTCGGCGTCGCTCTTGTTCTCGTAGGTCTTCATTCGACGCGTCATCCTGAGGCCCATCAGCTTATCTTCTGCGAACACGATCACACGCGGTTCCGAGCCTTCGCTGAACGCTGCCTCGATCGCGCTGATTAATCCCTTGAAGACGATCCGCGCGTCGTCGGACGGACCGATCGAGATTTCCAACTCCTTGCCGAAATCGAGAACTTTGCCGTCGAGATAGAGCAGCTGCTCCTCGTCCGCATTCTGTTGTGGGCCGACCGCGAGCAGCCGCAGCATGAGCGTCTTCAGCCCGTCAGTTGCCTCTTCGATCTCAAGTCGCACGACGTCGCGAGCGAGCTCCCCCTTAACGTCGCCGCCGATTTTGAAGACCGGTGCAGTCGCTCCAAACAACTCAGTCATCAAACGCCCTCGCGCGAGTGCGCATTGTCAGGCAGCCGAGCGCGGCCTGGGCGCTGCGGAGCGCCTCCATCCGCTTCCAGCGGTCGCTGTCGTTCTCCGGACCCGTCGTGCCTTCCGTTCTCTCGGGTTCAACGATCACGTCCGAGGTTACTTCGCCGATATGCACCGTCATGGGATTCCTCCATGAATGCGGCTCGCACGACAGCCGCATAAACTGCCGCCCTGACATCCCGGAATGCAGCCGCAAGCGAGGCGCGACGGGCCGCGTCGCATCTGCACCTTGTCCGCGCTTACGCGCGCCGCATCGGAAGGGGGAAGCCTCGTCCACGGCGGCGCGATTGGGGAATCGGGCGTGATCACATCTGTCGCCCGGGCACGCGGTTTGAGCACGGTCACCCCGCCGAGCCACGCTGTCCGCAGATCGGCCGCACCAGAAACGCGCGGTCGTAGCGGGACGCCAAACCCAAAGGAGGTCGCGCGTGGATCGGCAGCCGGCGGCGGTGGTGCGGTCGGGGCAGCCGCCTGCGCCGATGGTGACGGCAGGCCCGTCAGGCGGAGGGGCGAGCGTGGCTGGATCGGACGCAGAGGCGCGGATACCGTAGCCGGGACGAGAACGTTGGACTGGGGTGATGCTGCCGTGCTCGTGGGTGCTGCGCGGCGAGGCCCGA
>Ga0306921_10001309_pt1 | contig 23996 bp, 22 predicted proteins | sample sta12Cox44000080_FD_203760 | JGI IMG/M metagenome (GOLD analysis project Ga0306921, IMG submission 203760) | Lab enrichment of tropical soil microbial communities from Luquillo Experimental Forest, Puerto Rico - statoxic.12C.oxic.44.000.080 (v2)... | ecosystem: Environmental > Terrestrial >...
GCACACTCCGACGATGCTACTGCACGGAGAAAACGACAACGATGTGCCCATCGCCGAAGCGGAACAGTTCTTTATTGCGCTGAAAGACGTGGGCACAGAAGCAGTCTTCGTCCGATATCCGCGCGAAGGGCATGGCCTGGCAGAGGTCGGACACTCAATCGATTCGATCAATCGCAGCATCGCGTGGTACGAAAAACATTTTCCAAAGCCCGGTACCGAAGGCATTACCAACGTGCAGCCCTGAAGCAGCGGTCTCGATCTGCCCTTAAACGAGCAAGTCCGCGCGGATGTTGGCGAGTACTGAATTCAGGCTACAAAATCTGACAGGGCTCAACTCACGGGAAGTCGGGAAACCGGAGAAGTGGCTCATAGTACTCGCTGCAACATTTGCGGCACTACCGCCGGTGTGTCAGCGTCTAAGATACAGGCAGGGGTTCCCGAGCCATGCCCAACAAGTCGTGCGCGCTGTGGTCCATTTGGATTGAACTTCCGCTCCTGCACAAGGTGTTTTTCTTCCTCCTATTCGTAGTTGGCGCTTATTCCTTGTTCTCGGCTACGAAGGTTCTTGCGCGTGTTCGCTCGCTGATGACCTCGGGCCACTCTAAAGACGAGATCTCACTCCAGAACCAAGTGGCTGCACTGTCCGCTCAGTCAGCAAACACGCGTCACCTTATTACAGCCAGTTTCTACCTTTTTGGAATTGTGTTCTTTTGGGGTTTGCGTTTGACGTTGTGGACTCCCGACAGCAAGACTCCAGTCGGAATACTCATTTTGGGGAATTTCGTCTTGTACTTTGCTTTTGCGCCAACGCACTCTTTCGTGTTTTTCATTCTGCATTTAGTGCAGTGGCTTGTCTCCGCTCGTCTGCAAGCATGTGCTCGTTCTCTGATCACTTCGCATATCGGGTAGCAAAGTCCTGCTCAGTGCCGGTTATCGGAAACACGGAGGCTAGTACCGACTGCCACTTCCTCAGGTGACATAGTGCGCGAAGTGAAACAAATTGATTTCGTCGCAATAGCCAAGAGGTAGTGGTGGTAGTTTAGAGACTGCTTACTGGAGAAATCATGAGCACCGCAACGACTCCCTCTCCCCTCCGGCGCGAAGCTTGTCCTCGCCGCGCGGAATCCCGAGCGCCTTCAGCACGTAGCGAGCGAGCTCAATCCGCTGAGCACTGTGGCCTTCGATGCCACCGACTTCGAGCGCCTCGCGCAATTCTTCGACGAACTGCCCACTGCGATCGAACACGTGCTGGTTACTGGCCCAGGTCCCTACTACGCACCGCTTTCGGAATTCGATTTTGAAAAGGCACGGCGCGACGTCGAGGCTCATCTGTTTCTGCCCCTGCAGGTCGCTCGCCACGCGGCAAACAAGGTTCGCCCGGGAGGAACCCTGCTGTTCATGGGCGGCACGGGAGGGCGCCGCACGGCGAAGGGATTCGTGCTCATCTCGGCTCTCACAGCTGCGATGCCAGCGATGACGAAAAATCTGGCGCTCGAACTCGCGCCGGTTCGCGTCAACCTGATCGCTGCCGGGTTTGTCGACACACCATTGTCGGCGTCGCTCCTCGGCAATCAGCTCGACGCTCGTCGCGAGCAGTTGCGCAGCACTCTGCCGATCGGCCGCGTGGTCGGCCCAATCGACGTTGCTGCAATCGCCGTACACATCATGACGAACACGGCCCTCACAGGCGCCACCTACGACCTCGACGGCGGACAGCAAATCGTCGAGGACTCTAGCGAAAGGGGCGGCATGACTTAGAAGTGATGCGACTTAGTAGCAGCACTCCGTTGCGGCCGCCACCGCTTATTGCTTTGTCACCTGGATGCTGTTTGCGTTGGTTGCCAGGGCGAACCCCGCTGTGTGGCTCGTGAACGATCCGTTGATCGAGCCGGCGGGCAGGGCGGTGTAGGTCGCGCCCGACTTCGGGGGACGCTTCGGGTTGACCGTCACCTTCAGGGCGCCTGACAGTGTGGCGTTGGAGTTGACGTGGAGTGTATAGCCGAACTGCTCAGTCAGCGAAGCGCTCGACGCCTGGCTGTAGTTGCCGGGCACCGTAAGGTTTCCCGGCGCCACGTTGCCATTGTTCGTGACCGAACTCGCGACGGTTCCGCCTCCTTGTAGCGTCGCTCCCGGTTGGACAATGACTGAGGTGGCGGTCAGCGAGCCGCTGACTCCCGCCGAGGCTCCCGACTCTAGTGTGTACGTGCCGTTGACCGTCAGTGTCCCCACGCTGACGCTCCCCTGGGAGGTGAGATTTTGGGCGACGGTGAGCGAAGGGACCGAGAGCACGGCGTTTGGGCCTACCGAGGTGAGGGTCGTCAACGGGTTGTTTCCTTTGGCATCCTCGAAGGTGGCGCCCGTGTCGACCGATACGACGGTGTCGTAGGCGGCGCCCGGCTCGGTCGTGATTTGTGAAATGTCGCTCGGGAATATCAGCACGCCGGAGACGAGCCAGTTGCCGCCGCTCAGGTTTTCGTTTTGTAGCTGGACGGGGTTGTCTGCGAGTCGGAGTGTCCCCCCTGGGTAAACCCACAGGGTGCCGGTGGTGTTCGAGAAGGCGGGGCTTGTGATGGAGCTGTTGGCAAACACGTCGATCTCGCCCGGATTCGGCATATCGATCGCCCCTGCAGACAGCGTGGTCCCATACAGGGAAATGAGTCCCTGATTGTTCAGCGAGGTCGCAATCGAGGCCTTCCCTGATCCGAAGAGGAGCCCCGCACCCTCGGCTACCTGAATCGAATGGACAGAGATCGACGGGTTCGAGCCGTCAAGCCCCGCTCCGTTGGCCGTCGTGAAGGTCGGGATGCAGACGTCGCTCGTCGAGTCTGGCACCTTGTGCGGGCTCCAGTTGCCGGGTGTGCTCCATGAGCCGTTACCCGCATTCCCAGTCCAGGTGGCGGTACAGCTCTATGCCTGCGCCAAGTTGCCTTCCGTGACAACGACTGCCAGCAACAAAGCGGCACGCAACATTTTGGTGTTGTGCATGTTCATATCTCTCACTTTCGCCTAAATTTTGGTGGACGATGTCAGGCAGGTGCGCGGTTTCCCGCCAGGAGAGCACAACATAGTTGAAAAATGGCTCGCCTTCTTGTGCGTAACCTCAATAATTCGGTAAAAAGTTTGTAAAAACATCTGCGTCGAGGAGCCAGACAACCATCAAATTGCGCCCTGCTCTTCGGCGGGATTTGCATACAACGTTTGACAGTCGTGCTATCGTTGCGCCTGGTCGACACGGAGCGGTCTGTGGGCCCGCGATTTGGTGGCTCCCGCCATGAAGGGGTGCAGTATGAAGCGTAAGTCGATCACTTGCGGCATGCAAAGTTCGTAGGAATTCGAGGCGACAAGGACCCGCGCACGGTGGCCAAAGAGCCACTCAGGCGAAATTTGAGAACGACTCGTTCAAAAAATGCCTGCACTCTACAGCGGCTATTGCTTATTCACATCTGCGAAAGTCGTTCAAGGTACGTGAGGATGCTACTGGAACTATTCGGCACGACCATCCAGCGGCCTCGGCTCTGGTGTCAGCTATCTTGGATCACTACGGTTTTGATCGGCCGAAAGGGGGCTGCTCAGTTGCGCGACCTGTTCAAAAATATACAGGAATTGCGTGACGCCTTCATCGAGCGACTAACTACCGTATTTGGGGTGAGTTCGGAGAATGCCTTGAGAGGCGAAGAGGAAGACCAGTGAGTGATTTGGTGGGCTCGGCTGGATTCGAACCAGCAACCAAGCGATTATGAGCCGCCTGCTCTGCCGTTGAGCTACGAGCCCACACCCTCATCATACCCTTGACTCTGTATTTCCGCTGCATGACCTCTGTCAGTTTCTTCATTCCGCGTTTCGCGGCAGTCTGATCTGGCTGAACGTAATACGCCATTGTCGTGGAGATGTCGGCGGGGCGCAGAATAGACTGGCTTGTCGTCGACCTTCGCCTCGTCAATCTCGTGCCGAGTCCTCGCCTGAAGGAGTGCGGGAGTGCCAGCCGTCTCACGCACCTCGGTCCTAGGCGCCCCGATAATGGTGTAACGACCCGCGATGTTTCCCTGCCTAACGCAGTTTTTCTCGAATTAGATCTGGCTTGGACGGTAAGGTCTGTGGCACCCAGACGTGTTTCAATTTGACTCTGCTCGGGATCGCCTTGGCCTGACAGCTTCTATCTCTATCCCGCCCGTTCTGCCGCTTCGCCCGCGTCGTTATAGACCTCTTCTCGAATAATCCGTTCTGTGGCTTCGTCGAGATAGGAGTACAGGGCCTTCTGTAAGGCGAGGTATTCCGGCCAAAGCGTCCTCTCTACAAAGGCCCGCGGCGCACGCACCACGACGGTGGTGTAACGCTGGCCCTTATAGCGATACGGTTCCAACCCGTGTCTGCGGCAAAGCGCTAGAAAGAGGCGTCTCTGCCATTGGTCCGCTAGGGAAAACCTCGTCTCCGGCGAGGGTTGTGTTTTCAGGGCGGCGTCGAGCCCCTTCCGGATCCGTTCCATTGCGGCCGCCGCAGCCTGGCGCTCGCCCGTGGTCGCGGCAGACTCGAACAGCGTGGTGATCTTGCGCAGCTTCTCGCGGAGCTGGGGTTCAGTGGTCACAGGTTTAACGGGATAGGATGGCCAGCGGTGCGGAGAGCCCAGTTGGTTTGTTTTGAGCGAATCAGCCGGACCCTCCGCCTCTACCTCACGGGAGTCTCAACCACTCCCGGAAAGGACTGTCATGCAGATTCTACATCCTTTTCTCGGCTCCCTCCCACAGTACACCGAAGCGATCTCCGATCCTGACCGCTACCGCCCGGAGTACTGTCCGCAATGCGAGGCGCCACAGCCTCTCACCGGCCACGGTTTTTATTCCCGCTCGCTGGTTGACGGCGCCTTTGACGGGGTGATCCGCGTGCGTCGTTATCTGTGCCGGTGCTGTAAGCGCACCATCTCGCTGTTGCCGGAGTTCGTCTTGCCTTACCTCCGCTTCAGTGTTTCTGTGATTGCCCTGTTCTTGACCGCTTGCCTTCTGGTTGGCAATAGCTTTACCACTTCTTGCTCAGTCGAAAGAAGATCAGCGATTAGCCGATTCCACAAAAGTGTTGACGGAGCTGCTCCAGGGAGATAAAGGCCTCCCGAAGAGTGTCCTTGACCAGGCGATGTGCGTTCTGATTTTTCCGAGTGTCAAAAAGTTGCCGTTGGGATCGGTGGCAGTTACGGGCGCGGCGTACTGGAGTGTCGTAAGGGTGAAAAGATGATGGCGGCTGGGGCGCGCCCGCCATGTATGCGCTGGACCAGGGAAGTCTTGGTGTGCAACTCGGTTCCACGGCCACGGACTTTGTGCTGGCAGCCATGCACAACAAGGGTGTCGATGCGATCCTGAATGGCAAGATGAAACTTGGCGCTAATGCTGCTGCTGGCCCGACGGGCGCACAAGCGACCGGCTACAATGCAGAAGCGATGAGTTCGGACGTTTTGACCTATTCGCGCTCCAAAGGACTCTTTGCAGGTGTGTCCCTTGAAGGCGCGTCGATAGACACCGACAACGACGCCAACAAGAAGCTGTACGGCAAGGAATTGGGCGCCAAAGAAATTGTGAGCGGTTCCCAGGAGATTGTGGCTGCAGCCAAACCGCTAGTAAGTCTACTCGACTCGACCTCACCAGCTCGCAAGTGAGCTACGTCGGAGGCTACGCGGTTTTAGAAACAATCGCGCATATGCGGCACCCCTGCCGTACTTTGACGTAGAAACGGCTCGATGGTGCCGCGGTTATATTTGCGCTCAGCGCTCGTCGTGCTTGGCGTAGTCTGCGGCACCCATAAAGTGAAGCGAGACGTACGGCTCGTCGCCGACAACCCAACTATCGTGGCCGGGGGCAATGTAGAAGAGGTCCCCGGCTTTCATCTCGATGACGCGCCCGTCGGACATTGCTGCGACGGCTTTCCCCGAGATGACCAGACCCACATGCTCGACGGCGCACTGCCTGAGGCCGGCCGGTGCACCGACATCGAGCGACCATTTCCAGCCGGGGTCGTAGGTCGCGCGTCCGATGGTCATGCCGCCGATGTGGACCAACTCGAATTTTCCACGAGCGAATGTGCGAGTTTCGTCCGGTTGATCAAAGCGCTTCAAGATGACATCGAGCATAAGGAACCTCCCCGCCTCGACGCAGTTGCGAGATTGACAGTGGATGGAATTATCCCATGAGCGTGAACGGGCCGGCGTCGGTTCCACCTGGATTCAGGGGATTCCGGCGCGCCATTTTGGCCTTGTTTTGAGATTTCAGGAGAGAGTGGCTTGGAGCACTTCGTGCAGGACTTCCTGCTTCTGGGAAGTGAGTTTCTTGCTTTGCGCGGTCAGATAAAACACGTCGATGGCCTTTTGCCCTTCCGTATCGATCAGCGCCACGTCAATGTTGCAGGAGAGCCGCGCCAGGGCCGAGCCGAGCTCGTAGAGGAGCCCCGGCCGGTCCTGTGTGATGATTTCCATCAACGTGCAATGCTCCGAGGACGAATCGTCGAAATGGAGTGAAGTGGGCACGACCACTTTCGGCGGACGCGCCAGGATTCCCGCCAACCGGCCTCGCAGCAAAGGTTCGAGGGGCTGCTTGCCAGTGAGCACATCCGCAATCTCCTGCTGGAAACGCGGAATCTCGCCGGGATTGAGCTCCAGGGTGTGGTGCAAGTCTACGAAATGAAATGTGTCGAGGACCACGTTTGCGGCGTTCGCGAATGCGTCGGCTTTCACGATGTTCATACCCCACGCCGCCAGGACTCCAGCGATGCTGGCAAAAAGCGCGGGGCGGTCCGCGGTCAAAAGCGTTAAGGTGAACGCATGGTGCCTGCCCTTGACCTCGGTCTGCACCGCTTCCGTTGCCAGTTTCCGATACATCTCAAAGTGCGCGGCCATTTCTGCTGCCGAGTGCACCGCGAGGTATCGGCGTGGGAAACCCTCGAGGAAGCGTTCGATTTCCGCCTTCGACGCGCCGCTGGCCGACTGGCGCACTTGCTCAAGCATGGCGCCTTCGTCGGAAGCGTGCAGGCGGTCGCGGTCGAGCGTGCGGCTGAAATAATTGGAGGTTGACACGAACAGTTGCCACAGCATTTCCGCTTTCCAGGGCGTCAGCGCCTCAGGGTTCACGGCGTGAATATCGGCGTAGGTGAGAAGGCACAGGCGTTGCAGACGTTCATGCGTTCCAGCTATGGCGGCAAAAGCCGCGACGGTTGCCGGATCAAAAATGTCCCGCCTTTGCACGGTCGCGGACATGTCCAGGTGGTGCTCAATCAAGAAATGAATCTCGGCCTTTTCCTCGGGAGTGAGTTTCAGGCGGTCGGCTGCGGTTTCAAGCGCCTGAAGGCTACCGGTCACATGGTTCTCGACGGGCATACCCTTGCCGATGTCATGAAGAAGGAGGGAAAGGATGAGCAAATCGCGGCGGTCCACGGCCCGCCATATCGGCGCAAAGTGAAGACCGCGCGGGTCGGTGGAATCGTTTAGCTCCTGCAAATGCTCAATCGTGCGCAGGGAATGCTCATCAACCGTGTAGCGGTGATAGAAGTCGCGCACAACGAGCGAATCGATATTGCGAAATTCCGGCAACGCTTCGGTCAATAGGCCAAGCCGGTGCATGGGGCGAAGCGCAACCCCCGGGTAGTCCGCTGCCAGGATCTCGCCGAGAACGGGCCAGGAAACGCGGGGATTGCGTTGCGGCAGTTCCGGATGAGCCATGATGTAGGCGATGCTTCGTTCCGCCTCGCGACTCAAGCAGACTCCGGTGCGCGCGGCTTCGGTCAGCAGCGAGTAAGTGACGTTGCGGTCCGCATATGCCTGCTCGTTGCTGATTTCGAGCAATCCGTCCCGCACGGCGAAGGGCCTTCCGTTTCCGCCCTCGGGCTTGGCACGGATGGTGGCGTTCAGCAAGCGCTGGCGCAGCGACAAGGACGATGGCGGACGCTGCTCCATGAAGCGAAGGAGCTGGCGGTTTAGAGTTCGCGCGTGCCGGTAATAGAGACGCATCCACTCCGCGGCGTTGCGGCGGAGATTGTCGTCGGTGCCGAGCGAGCGGCGCGCGGCTTCGGTCTGCAATTCGTAGGTGAGGGTGTTGTCGTTTCGCTGGTTGCTGTAGTGGAGAAAGCAGCGGATTGCACTCAAGAATTCCACGGCGCTGCGAGTGAGCTCATCCTCGTTCATCGGGCTGATGCGCGGGTCGCGCCTGTCTCCCGCGAGTTGCCGCATCCAGAGGGTGGAGTGGAAATCGCGGAGGCCGCCCGGGGCATCCTTAACATTGGGTTCGAGGTGGAAGATGGTATTGCCGTAACGCGCCAGACGATCGCGGGTGAGCCTTTGAAGCTCGGCCATCAGAAAGGGGCGTGACTGGCGTTCCGGGCCACCAAGAACCTTGCTGTCCAGCCTTTCAAAGAGCGCCTTATCGCCATCGAGGAACCGCCGGTCCAGCATGGCGAGATGGAATTCGGCGTTGTCCTGCTCAAGGCGGCGGCATTCTTCGAAGGTTCGCCCGGCGGAGCTCACGCGGAATCCCAAATCCCACAAGGTGCGGGAAAATTCCCCGATCAGCGGACGGGATTCTTCTTCGCTTTTTTCGCTGCCGAACAAGAACAGCAAATCGAGGTCCGAGTAAGGGAAGAGCACTTCGCGGCCATAGCCGCCGAGGGCCAGCAGGGCAAGGCCTTGCGTTCCCGCTTCCCTGACGCGCTGCAGTTCGCCGAAGACCTTGCGAATGGTTTCGTCGGCCAGTTCACACAACTGCCGCAGCGTTTCCTGCGCGCTTGCGCCGCTTTCAAATAGTTTGCGTATCCGCTCGCGCTGGGCATCGCACTGCGGGGCGAGCACGGACAACGGTGTTACGGAATCTTCCATTTTCGTGATCGGACAGCTGCTCGGAGCTACACCTGGACGCGCCGAGGACATTGCGGGGCTTTACAGGGCTCCTTCGCCTCGCTCCTCATTTCGAATCCGGATCGCTTCATCCACTCGGGTCAAGAATATTTTACCGTCACCGATTTTGCCAGTCTTGGCGCTTTTCAGAATTGTTTCCACGGCACGGTTGACCAACTGGTCCGGCAGCACCAGTTCCAGCTTTACCTTGGGTATCAGATCCACCGTGTATTCGCGACCACGATACACCTCGGTGTGTCCTTTCTGGCGGCCGTGGCCGCGCACTTCAATTACCGTCATGCCCTCAATCCCGATTTCCGCCAGAGCTTCCTTCACAGATTCGAACCGCGACGGCTGAATGATCGCTTCAATTTTCATCATAGGAATCTTTGCTCCCGGCTGCTGTGATGGATGGCAAAGTGTCTCGCTCTCAAGATTCCAGGTTATAGCCTTCTTCACCGTGCAGCGTGATGTCCAACCCTTCGATCTCGTGTTCTTCGGCGACGCGCAGTCCGGTCACGAGGTCCACAATCTTCAGGATGACGATCGTACCGACCAAGGCAAAGACCCACGCGAACAGGACCCCGACAACCTGATTTCCGACCTGACCCCAGTGGCCGTCCGAGCCGCCCACGGGTTTCCCATCGCCGAAGATGGGATTGATGACAACGCTCGCACACACGCCCGTGAGGATCGCTCCAATGGTGCCGCCGGCGCCGTGAACGCCGAAAGCATCGAGTGCGTCATCATAGCCGAACATGGACTTAAACTTGGTCACCATCCAGTAGCAGAAAATGCCGGCAATGAACCCGATGGCGAGGGCGGACCGCGGACCGACGAATCCCGCGGCGGGAGTAATGGCGACGAGACCGGCGACGGCCCCGGAAATTGCGCCCAAGGCACTTGGCCTGCCGTTTTTGATCCATTCCGCGAGGCTCCAGCCGATTGCTGCCGCGGCGGCGCCAAAGTGAGTGGCTACAAACGCGCTCGACGCCAGACTGTTCGAAGCAAGCGCGCTTCCGGCGTTGAACCCGAACCATCCGACCCAGAGCAGACAAGCTCCCGTGAAACTCAGCACCAGGCTGTGCGGGGGCATTGGCTGCTTCGGATAGCCGACGCGCTTGCCCAGGTACAGGGCGCAAACCAGCGCCGACACGCCGGAAGTGATATGCACGACGGTGCCACCAGCAAAGTCGAGCGTTGGGAATTTGCCGCCGAGCGAGGCATTCAGGAAGCCGCCCTTACCCCACACCATGTGTGCCATCGGCGCGTAGACGATGAAGAACCACAAGGTCATGAACAGCACGGTGCCGGAGAACTTCATGCGCTCGGCAGTTGCGCCGGTGATGAGAGCCGGGGTGATGACCGCGAACATTAACTGGTACACCATGAACGTGGATTGCGGAATGGTCGCGGCGTAATCGGGATTTGGAGCCGCGCCCACTCCGCGCAGGAAAGCCAGGTCAAAATTGCCGATGAACTGGCCGGTTCCAAAACACAAGCTATAACCCACGAGGGCCCACAGAACCGTGATCAACGCCATGAGTGCGAAGCTTTGCATCATGATGGCCAGCACGTTTTTCTGCCGCACGAGCCCGCCATAAAACAGCGCCAGCCCGGGACCGGTCATCAGCAGGACCAGCGCTGCGCTGACAAGCATCCAGGCGTTGTCCGCGGAGGATTGCGCCGCGGCGACTTTTTGATCCAATTCCTTGAGCTTGTCTGTGACGGCCTGGGGTACTTCCGGGGAGGAGGCGCTGGCCGCAGCGGCGGGGGAGGAAGGGGAAGGAGAGGGCTGTTGAGCGCATAAGAAAGCAACGCCAAGCAGCCCCATGGCCAGTAAACAGCAACAAAGGAAACCCATGCGCTTCATGTAATTCTCCGGTGCGATCGGATGTCGGGAACTTGGAACAGTGTAGGGAGGATTATACGCAGCGCTGCAGCGGGCCGCAGCCTGAAATTTTGCTGGCCTGGATTCATTTTTCGGATAGCTCGGCGCGTAAGAGCTTTCTTTTGGTCTCGCTGGCGAAGTGGTCGGCGTCGCGGGTGGGCCTGGGGATGCGATAGCCGTCGGTTACGGCCAGCGTCAACCGCATCGCAGTTTCGAGGCTGATGTGGTGGCCTTGAGAGACGTAAATAGGGCGGACGTAGTCGCGGGTTCGCAAGACGGCACCGATGCGCTCGCCGCCCCTCTTCTCGTCCACCAGCTCCGTCCAACTGCCCGCGTTTGCGCCCACCGCCCCATGCGTTCCGATGAGGAGGCTCTTTGCGCAACCAATTGTTGGACGGTCGAGCAAGACTCCTAGATGGCTTGCGAGCCCAAACCGGCGGGGGTGTGCGTAGCCGTGGGCATCACAGAACAGCAGGTCCGGCGTATCCTTTATTTTTCGCAACGCAGCCAGAAGCGCCGGGATTTCGCGAAAGCTGAGCAGCCCGGGGATGTAAGGGAATTGAAGACGGACGACAGCGCTCACGCGCGCGATTTCTTTCATTTCCGGAAAACGGTAGAGAACAACGCAGCCAATTGCGCGGTTGGCCTCGCGCAGACGCAGCCAACGGTTGCTTTGTTTTGAGAGAGCTTGAGATCCGGTCAGAACAAACGAGGCGTCGAGGCCCGCAACCGTGCGAATCTTGCCGAGACGGTCTTGGCCCTCCCATTGCGCACGAAGCTCTTCCTGGATTGCGCGGGCTTGTTCAGGGGTGACTTTCCAGTTAGGCTGCGCCCGGGCCGCCGATGACTTGTTCTGCATAATCTTCATCGTATAATGCATAGGCCCGCCAGTTCTTGTACTGCCCGGGGTTTGTCCTACGATTCTGGAAGGCCGACTGAGGGGAATTCGATGACGCTGCATCCACCATTGGAAGTATCTGCGCACGAAGTCGGCGGCGTCCATCATATAAATGTGAATGGGCGGCTGACGATCGGGGAGCCGAGCGAGCACCTGAACGAGTTTACCCAGAAGCTGATCCAGCAGGGGGCGCGGAAGATGATCGTGAATCTAAACGACATACCGCAGATCGACAGTTCGGGCATCTCGGCGCTTGTGAAGCTGTCGATCTCGCTGGCCCGGCAGGGCGGAGGACTGCATCTGGTCTGCGGGCAGGGACGTGTCCGCGATGCGCTCACGGTAACGCGTCTTGTCGAGGCGATACCTACGTTTGAGTCGATAGCCGCAGCCTCCGCGGGCTTCTAACAAACAGCGGACATTGTTGAGCGAGGGCTAGCAAAGGAAACGCCGCGAACGCCACGAGTTGCAATGTCCGCATGTCAAATAGCGCCGCTGCGTATTATAAAAGGGGCTCCCTACGGCCTTAATGAAACGACACTCGATACGCTGGAGAAATGGAAGTGCAAGCCGGTCGAACTCGGAGGCAAGCTTGTTCCGGCTGTTTTTCCCGTTGAGATGAATTTTCACAACTGAGGGGACTAGCCGCCCTTTTTCAGTTCGGCGAGGACCATTTTGGCGAGTTCTTTTAGGGTTTCGAACACGCCTTGCCCCTGAATGGCGACAGCTTCGATAATCGGTTCGCCTTTTTTCTGCAGTTGCTTGGTGAGATTGTCCACGGTCATTACGTTTGGCAGGTCGCGCTTGTTCAACTGCAGCACATAGGGGATGGTGGAAAAGTTCAGGCTGTGCTCTTTGAGGTGTTCCTGCAGGTTTTCAAGGGTTTCAAAGTTAGCGTCGAGGCGTTCTTCCTGGGAATCGGCCACAAACACCACGCCATCGGCGCCTTTGAGGATCAGCTTCCGGCTGGCCTCATAGAACACCTGTCCGGGCACGGTATATAGATGAAAGCGCGTCTTGAAACCGCGCACTGTCCCAAGGTCCAGCGGCAGAAAATCGAAGAAAAGCGTGCGGTCGGTCTCGGTTGCGAGTGACACCATCTTGCCCTTTTGATTTTGGCCGGTGTGGTCATAAATCCACTGAAGGTTCGCGGTCTTTCCGCCGAGACCCGGACCGTAGTAGACCAGCTTGCAATTAATTTCGCGCGCAGGAAAGTTGATGAAAGGCACGAGTCGTCAACCGTCGTCCAGTCTTAGACTTATAACACACGCACAAGGCGCGGGCCAGTCTCCCCGCCCCTAATTCCACATCAAAGATTCTGGTTCTAGTGTCGCGGAGAACAGCGATTTTGCGGCAACATATTTTCGCACATGGCGCCGGACGGTAAAGGCTATTCAACTCAGCACTTTCCACAGCGCATTTGGGTAAGTTGACGCGAGGCTTTCCCTTTGTTACATTCGCGCCATGGCGAAACCGCAGAAAAATTCGCATGGCCGGGCCAAGGGCGCTGCAATGATGAAGTCTAAGCCTAAGAAAAAGAATGCTTTACCTCCACGGACGCCTCAGCGCGGAGGAGTGGAACTGGTCGATCCCATGGTTCAGGCGCAGTTGAGAACCTACGAAGAGGCCATGTCCCTGTTTCACCAACAAAAGTTTCAACGGGCCAAGGCAGAGCTCGAGAAGGTGATGGCGGGGCCGAGCAAGGAGCTTGCCGACCGCGCGCGTACGCATTTGCGGATTACTGAGCAACGCATGAAGCCTTCGCACGACCAGAATCCCAAGTCACCCGAAGAGCACTATCAACGTGGCGTGGCGATGATGAATCTTGGCCGCTGGGACGAGGCGCGCGAGAGTTTGGAGAAATCCCGCAAGCTCGCTCCCAAAGCCGACCATGTTCACTATGCGCTTGCGGCGCTCGACTGCCTTACGGGGGAAGCAGACGCGGCCATGGCAAACCTGAAAATCGCCATTGAGCTGCGCCCGGCGAACCGCTACCACGCCCGTAACGACGAGGATTTCGCGTTTCTTCAGGAAGACCCGCGCTTTACCGAATTGCTGTATCCTGAAAAAGAAGGATACTCGGGCTAACGGGTCTCCGATTCCTTCGGATTCATCCCACGCCCTGTCGCAGCCTGGCGGAATTCTTGCTAGCGACCTCGTGCCGGTCCGTGCTTTGCGAGTGTAGGAAAGGGACGATGCTTCCACCTCGGCATCCCCGAGCAGTCTTTGGTAGAGCCTAGCGTGAAAAAATCGGTCGGAAAAAACCGCAAACCCCCGCGGGGCCTGCAGGTGGTCGCTCTCGGCGGCGGCACGGGGCTTTCGGCGCTGTTGCGTGGATTGAAACTGCACGTTGTGCGGCGCACCGACCGGCAGCCCACTGCGGAGCGCCCGATTGCGGACATCGCCGCGATCGTGACAGTGACCGACGACGGAGGCAGTTCGGGCCGACTTCGCCGCGAAAATCGGATCTTGCCCCCGGGTGACATTCGAAACTGCATGGTGGCGCTATCGAAAGACGAAGCGCTCCTAAGCCGGCTTTTCCAGTACCGCTTTCAGGCCGGGCGCGGATTGCGCGGGCACAACTTCGGCAACCTTTTTCTGGCGGCCCTTACTCACGTCACCGGTGATTTCGCGGAAGCGGTGCGCGTTTCGAGCAAAGTGCTGGCGATTCGCGGGCGCATTTTTCCTTCCACCGTTTCGAATGTGCATTTGGTTGCAAAGCTTGCGAACGGCCGGCGGGTTCAAGGGGAAACAAATATTTCACGCAGCACCGTTCCCATTCGCAAGCTGGAACTGGTGCCGCGGCGTGTTCGCCCGCTTTCGGCGGCCATCGAGGCGATCGAGCAGGCCGATTTGATCATCATGGGACCGGGCTCTCTCTATACCAGCGTGATTCCCAATCTTTTGATTCCGGAAATCGCCGAGAGCATCGCGCGGACTCGTGCGCCGCGAGTTTATATTGCGAATCTTATGACCCAGCCCGGTGAAACCACGCAGTACGCGCTCAGCGAGCACATACGCGCTATTCAGGATCACGTGAGGAGCCGCGTGATCGATTCTGTGGTGGCCAACATGCGACAAGTTTCTCCGGAAGTCGCCGAGCGCTATCGCGCGCAAGGCGCCGCTCCAGTCGCGATCGATGCCGATCGAGTCGCCAAATTGAAGGTGAAGCTAGTGACGGGCGACCTGCTCGAGGAACATAGCGTGATCCGGCATGATTCGGAACGCCTGGCAAGATTGCTCGTGGAAAAGTTTTTGCTTCGGAGAAAACGCCGTTAGCTCAGTGCCACTCGAACCGTAGTCCTCCCCTCACGAAAATAGGAGGTCCCTCGGTCAGGACCGGAGTCGCCGACACATTGAAACGGTCGTTCGTCAGGTTCTGTACGGCAAAGAAGAGGGCAGTGTGCCATTTGAGCTGGCGCGAGACTTGCGCGTCGAGGGAAAATGCGCGGCCGAGGGGCAGCCGGTTCTGGTCGTCGTCATACTGATTTCCCAAGAACCGCGCCTGAGCGGCCAGCGTCCAAGTCCTTCCGGCGTAACTCGCCTGGACGCCGAATTGATTCTGCGCAACCTGCGGCAGAAACAATCCCTGGAGCGAGGGATTCGCCGCGAAACTGAGTACAGTGCTGTTCACAAATAGATAGGCTGCGGAGATCTGCAAACGCGGCGTAAGATGCATTTCGCCAGCAAGCTCAAACCCGCGCGCCTGTGTGAGTCCCAAGTTCTCTTTTTGCCTCGTGATCAGTGCCGGAGTGGTAGTCAGCGTCACGTTCGCCACAGGTTCCGCAATGTTGCTCCAAAAGAAATTCCCACGCAGCGTGAGCCGATTTCCCCAAGTGGGCAGGCTCGCGCCCGCTTCGCCGCCGGTCAGATGCTCGGCGGTCAGAGCCGGATTCGCCATGGTCAGCACGTTGCCGACGCGAAAATTCCGGTAAAGTTCATTAAGCGTTGGGGCCCGGAAACCGCGGTACACCGAAGCGCTCAAAGCCAGCCCGCTATGAAAACTTTTCAACAGAGATACGCGCGGGCTGAACGCAGACTCCGTGCGATCGGGGAATGTGGTTGGCGTGGTAGTGCCGGACGGCTGAGGAGTGCGATTCTGGTAGCCGTTGTTGTTGCTCCAGGTGTCGACGCGCCCGCCGAAGGTGAGCAACCATCCGGGCGCAAAAAAAAATGCATCCTGCGCGAAAAAGCCGAAGGTGGTCTGGCGGCCGCCCGCATCCACAAGCACCGAAGGCGAGCCGGCACGGTAGTTCAAATCCTGGCTGTGCCCACGCACGTTCAGCGCTTCGAATCCCGCCGACACTTTGTGCTTTTCCGCAAACAAGCGCGACCAGGTGCCCACAAATCCAATTTGCTGCGAAGGATTGCGCTGCACATCGGTCAAAGCCTCGGAATCGCGGTTAAGCGCGATTGAAGAAAACGTCTGATGGTAAAGTTCGCGCACCCCGTAGAGGCGTCCGGAGAACGTTCCCGCCTGTGTGGAGCTCCAATCGGCGCCGACATCCAGTTCCGCGATCGTCGTGTCGTTATTCTGCAGAGGAGTTCCGTTCTTGCCGCTGTCGCCGAAGCCGCCGCCTCTCACAAAAATGCTTCCGCGCTCGCCGAGGTTTCGCGACGCTTCCAGGAGGCCAGCCAAAATACCGGAAGCAACGGGTGTATCGACGGAGCCCCGCTGATCAGGAGGCACGGCGATGTAACCGTCGGTCTGGTAAGCCTGACCCGAGGCATTGATCGACCAGTTTCCGATCGGCGTGCCGGCGGCGAACGAAACATCCGGCGTGTCCATGCTGCCGTAGAGAAGTTCTCCAGTCGCATAGCTCTCCTTGGCGGGCCGGGTCTCCAGGTTCACGACGCCACCCAAGGCCCCACCACCATACAGGTCCGAGGCGCCGCCATTCACGACTTCCATAGACTCGATTGCTGCTCGCGGGACGCGTGCCCAGTAAACCCAACCGCCGAAAGGATCGTTCAGAGGTATGCCATCGAGCAGCACGGTCGAGCGGCTGGTTGCACTGGCGCCGACTCCCCGCAACGATACCCCTTGCGAGGTCGGATTGGCGAAAAGGCTGCTCGACCTGCGATAGGTGCTGAAGCCTGGGACTTGGCGAAGAACGTCGTCCACGACGAGGCTTCCGGAATTGTCGATCGCTTGCGCGGAAATCTGATACTGGCTCGTGGGGGTCGAAGGAATCAGGTCTTCGGTGGTTGCATTGACCTCGATGCGCTCCAGGTTCGCAGACGGAATGAGCACGATCTGAACGCCTGCAGCGGCCGCATGGACCTTGATTTCACGCGTCAGGGTTGCGAAACCCGGAAAACTCACAGCCAGCGTTCCGCCCGTGGGCGCTTCCTCGACGGCAAAAGCGCCTCGCGCGTCCGTGACGGCAAGCTGGACTCCTGCATCTGAGCGATACTCAATCGCCGCGCCTTGGATCGGCGCACCCGTTGAGTCCACTACCGTTCCGCGTATGGTGGCACGCTCTTGCGGTCGAGCGGCGCCGGCGAAGGCGCATCCCAAGAGGAGCAAAATGAAGGCATCGCATAAAATTCGGAACAGATGGGACCAGCGAGCTCTTGGACGTGTGGAGCGAGGGATCACGGAGTCAGATTCTTTCGTCCGGTCAACGAAACCGGTTCGTAAATTAGTCTTCGAAGACAGCCCCAGGTAAATACAGCCTATCTGAACTTTCTCTGGTTGCATGCATCACGCAAGTGAGAGTCACCAAAGCTGCAAGTCGACTGGTGCCCCGTTATATGCCCCCGGCCGCTTTGCCGGTCAGCACTGTGATGGATGCTTTCGGAAGCAGCGCTGTTTGCCCACTCTTCCACTCCATCGTGCTTTTTTTCGGCGGGCCGTCGGGATCGGCAAAGCTTCCCTGTCCCGAGGGATGCCACAGGTACTCCGCGGCGCCGAAGGTCACCACTTTCACCGTCCCGGCAAGCTGGGCGGCCGTTTCTTTGCCGCCGTTTTCAAACGCAATCCTCACTTCGTGGGCGTTGCTCGGATCCTTATTAATGATCAGCAGCGACCATTCTCCGTCCGGGCGTTTCACGGCATATGCGCTAATCAGGTTGTTGCCGACTTCGTCCTCCAGGTCTCCAGCGGCCGGAAAAAGCTGGTGCATTCCTCCGCCGTGCTTCACCCAATCGAGATTCAAAAGCTGGCTCGCGAAATATTGTGCCGTATACTGCCGGATTTCGAGTTTCTCATTGGCCACAAAATTTCCATAGGTGCTCCACGCATGGCATCCGGAACGCAGCGCCTCCGGCTGAATCGGCGAGTGGTAGTACACCGCGCCGGGCCCGCCGTGGGTCAGGAATGCCCCCACGCTATCCGCCAGCCACAACCCCGCGAACAGGTCCTGCATCGGATCGGTCAGCGACCAGGACACATTGCTTTCCGTATTCATCAAGGGCACATCGGCCGGTACTCCGTCTTCCCGCCAGATTTTCAGGATTCCTTCCACCAGCTGCGGCTCGCGGTAGAGGTCGGACCAGTCGATCAGGCATGGTTCCAAGGGGTAATGCTCGAACGACACAAACGCCAGGTCGGCCATTCTTCCGTGAGCTTTCAAGTAATCGATAAAGCGCCCGAGCCATGAGGTACGGCCCTGCGCATCGGGCCAGACCTTGATGTCCTCGTTCACGCCCGTGAAAATCGGGCCGCCGAGCTTCAGTTTGGGATCGACCTTGTGCAGCACGGTTGCCCATTGCAAGTAGAGTTCCGCGTAATCTTCCGGGACCATGTAGGCCCCGTCCGGCTCTTCGCCCATCTCCACGTAGGAGACCGGATAACCACGTTTCTCGATGTAGGCGACTTCGGCCGCGCTGTCTTCCGGTGTCGCGCAGATCATCGCGACCGGAATCATCGCGGGCAGATGATTGGTGTAGCCGCTGGTGAAAAACAGGTCGAAGCCGGTTTGAATGCGGTTCGAGATGATATCCTCGGCCGTGTGCCAGGAGTCGACCGAGGAAGCCTGCGTCGCCGTTTGCGCTTGTCCCGGCGTGTGCTTAACCAGGTCCACGAACTGTCCGAGCGAATTGAAGTTTCCCGCCGAGATTTCGAAAATCGCATAGCCCACGCAATTGCGGGGGTCGTCGCTGCCGTGCGTGTCGCAGGTGTTTGAGGATTCCGTCATCCAGATGCGCAGGAAGCGGGTGGCAATGGGATGGTCGGCCAGCCGCTGCACTTTGCTACCTCCTGCTCCGGCGCTGACCTCGCCTTGCGGAAATTTCACCCAGTCGCCGGAGGTCTGCTTGTTCAGGGCGTCTTCTTTTCCGGTCCAGTATTCGACCACGTATCTCCTGGCATACGGATTCGCCCAGGCGATCTGAATGGCATCGATCTCCTGGGGCAGGCCGAATTCAATGACCACCCATTGGGGGTGTGTCGAGTCTGGCGCTCCGGTGAACTTTTCCGCGAGGTAGGGATTGCTCTTCCAGTAGCTGTTTTCGTCGCCATCGGTCAGGCGCGAAAATTCGTTCTGGCCCGCATCGCTCCGAGTCGTGCCGCGATGCGCGATGTGATACCCGAAGGATTTCCCCAAGAACTCCTTCGGCTCTGCGCTGCCTACGAAGTACCCGCTCTTGTTTTTCTCGTCGCTCCAGGTCCCGTTGGGATTCCAGTGCCAGGCGGAATAGGTGAGTTCCGTGTTCTGCCGGTACGTGATCGGTCCCCAGCCGGCAGCAAGCCCCGCTTTCACGATTGCCTCGCTATAAACGGCATCAAATTCCCTCGCCTGGAGAATGTCCATCGATGTTCCCATCGCCTTGTCGGGATCGAACTCGATGGCATGCGATGGCGTTACATCGACGTGCATGGTCTGGGCGTGCGTCGCTCCGGCGAACAGCGCCAGCGATAAAACCAGCATCTGCAACGCAAAAAAACGCATCCACATCGGGGCGGGGAATTGCATGGCCTCCTCCTGTAAAGCGGCAACATTATATCGATTCAATAGCGCACTGCGGCAAAGCCTGGCGTCCCAGATCGACTCTTGCCGCCGCTCGGTGTTGGCGCGCGGCTACGCTTCCGGCTAACATTTCTTTCGCACTCAATTCTGCGGCACGGAGAATCTTCATGTCGACTTTTGGGCTTATCGAATACAACGACGCCAGCCCGCAGGTCAAAGCCGTCTATGACGACATCATGACGACTCGTAAAACGGACTACATCAACAATTTCTGGAAAGCTATCGCGCACGACCCCGCTCTTCTCAAACGCACCTGGGAAGATTTGAAGGCTGTCATGGCTCCGGGCGCGCTCGACGCGCTGACCAAGGAACTGCTCTACATCGCCGTCAGCGTCACCAACAATTGCCACTACTGCATCGCTTCCCACACCGCCTCGGCGTTCAGCAAGGGCATGACGCCCGCGATGTTCAAGGAACTGCAGCAGGTGATTGGGATGGCCAACGAAACGAACAAGCTCGTCACAGGTTATCAGGTGGCGATCGACGCCCGCTTTGAGCCCCCTCTCGAGCACGCGAAGTAGCTTCAGCCTCAGCCGCCCCTGCGCAGTCGTCTGGCTGCTGCGCGGCGTAGAGACAAAACAGCCCATGCCTTGGGAGGCGCATGCGGCCGGCCCTGTTTCCGTTGTAGTACGTGAGTACTATAGCTGCTGGTATCCGGCGCCGCCACCATATAAGAGGTACAACAGGAAAACCCTGTTTGCGCGGGGTTTTCTCTCAATCTCATTTCCGGGGTACGCCATGGCTCCAATCACGAAAGACGCCGAAAACCCGGCGGAATCGCCCTCCTCAACGGCCCCCGCACCAAGCGCGCCCAAACCGGCTGATGGTTCCACGCGCACACAACCGGTTGCCCTGGAGATTCCTGTCACTGTAAACGGAGCCCGAACGGTAGAAGGATCAGACAAGCGGGAGCCTTTTTCTGAATCCACCAAAACGGTTTTGATTTTCAATCAGGGCGCGGTGATTCGCATCGCGACTCCTGTTGCGGCGGGCCAACTCGTTTTTCTCACCAACGAAAAATCGAAGAAGGAAGTGGTCTGCCAGGTGGTCAAGTCCAAACCGGGCGGTGGTCCCGGTGCCGGCTACGTGGAATTGCAGTTTACCGAGCCTGCGGTGGGTTTTTGGGGAATGCGGTTCCCTGCGGCACCGGCTACGCCGGCTGCTTCTGTTCTTCCTTCGACACCCAAGGCTGTGCCTCCTGCCGCGCCTGTTACCTCGAAGCCCATTGCAACCGCGCTCTCCGCTTCCCAGCCGCCTCAGCCTGCGACGGTGCCGCCCCCGCCGCCGGTTTCCAAAACGGAGACGCTCAAGCCCACCGTGGCCGCAACTCCGCCATCCCCCGCACCGGTTTCGTTCGCACCGCCGCCGGCACCTCTTCCACCGGTGGCGCCGCCAGCTCCGCCCGAAGGGAAGCAAGGCCGTGGAATTCCTGAGATTCATGATTATTCGAAAGAGATCGCTGCAATTTTTGCGGTGCCTCCGGTGGGGACGTCGGCTCAGACGACCACGCCCAGCCCGGCGCCTCCGCCGGTTCCGGCTTCTTCTCAGCCTTCCATGGAGGAACTCAAGCAGCAGGCGACGCGTCTTCAGGTGCAGCTTGGTTCTATGCTCTTTACCGAATCGACCGCCACACCGCCAACTTCTGCAACCGTCACTGCGCCGGCCTCGCATGGCAAGTCTCCTGCCACGGGTAGCGTCGGCTTCACCCAGGCTGACTCCGCTCAAAAAGTCTCCGAGTTCAAAGCAGAGGACGCAAAGCCCGCAGCCAAGCCCCTACCGAAGCCAGTTCCATCGACGCCGAAGTCCAGGTCCTACGACATCGATCAAGTCGAAGAAGTCAAAGTTCCAGATTGGCTCGCCCCGCTATCTCGCAACGCGGAATCTTTACCTACGTCGACCCCTACGCCTACCCCTGCCGCATCGGAACAATCCAGGATCCCGGGTTGGCTAGCGCCACTGTCGCACATTGCCCCACCTGCGCTGGCTCCTGGCGCGTCTTCTACAACAGCTCCGGCAAATACTGCGGCGATATCCGCTTCGCCCGCCGGGTCGGGTGCATCGAATGCTCCCAGTGTAGAACCTGAGGCCGAGTCAGAACATGCGCCCTTCGGCGGAACGATGCTGGACGAATCGTTCGAATCCGTGCCGGAAGCCTCCAGTGCCGGCAGTACGAAGAAAGGATTGTTCCTTGGTCTGGCGGCCGCAGCACTGCTTGTGGCCGGTGGTGGCGTGTGGTACATGCGTCAGACGCATGGGGGAAATTCGAGCGTTCCTACGGCAAGGAAGAGTGTCGAAGCGCCTGTCTCGAGCCAGACAGTGGCTGCCGTCGACAGTCTTCCGGCAGCCAAGCCTGAGTCTGCGGCGCTTCCCGCGGGACTGAGTTCATCTTCACCTGTGCTCTCGCCCATTTCCGCGACGCCTGCGAAAAACAGCGCCGGTAGCGCGCTCTCACCCGCACCGGCAGCCATGCCGAAAAACAGCGCCGGTAGCGCGCTCTCACCCGCACCGGCAGCCACGCCGAAAAACAGCGCTCCCGTGGCGCGCAATGAGGCTCCCGCGGAGCAACCAAAAAAGCCCGGTCTCGGTCAGGTGCGCCTTTCGACGCCGGTTGTCAGTCATGCGGGGAATTCACAGCAACCCGGGGAAGCCGATGCTTCGCTGGGTGCGGGCGTGCCGACCCCCGGAGCCGAATCGCTCTCGTCGTTGTCGGCTGGTAACGCGAAGGAGCCGGCAGCGCCTCTTCCAGTGGGCGGGGACGTGAAGCAGGCACGTCTGGTCAAGTCAGTTCCACCGGTCTATCCACCGGTGGCGCGGACGCAGCGTATCGCGGGCAATGTGAGCATCGACGCAGTTGTCGCCACCGATGGCAGCGTCAGCTCGGTGAAGGTGCTATCGGGTCCGGCCATACTCCATCGGGCCGCATTAGAAGCCGTAAAGCAATGGCACTACGAGCCGGCGATGCTGGACGGCAAGCCGACTGCTTCGCATCTGACGGTGATCGTGCAATTCCGGATGCAGTAGTTTGTCAAGCAAAATCGCGCATCAGCCTTGCCGGCGGTCGCCAAAACGGAGCGCAGTCTATTCGCCGTGTCGGTAGTGGCCTTGCGTGGAAACCACGCCCTGCCCGAGAACTGCCTCCGCGACCGGTTCTCCCTCAAGTTGGGGATCGGGCTGCAGGACAACAATCCAGGAGAGGTGCGGGAACGGAAGAAAGGGGTCGATGGGCTTGATGAACGGTACGAGAAAGTTCAATAGCTTGATCTGCCAGAAGCCGAAGCTTTCCTTCTTGAGCAGGCGCCCGTTGACCCACCATCCTGGTGATCCGACGCGGTTGAACTTCAAGATTTGATCCACGCGCAAGCCTGCCCGCTCGCAGGTGTGCACCAGTTGTTCCTGTGTGTATCTTCGGTAGTGGCCCAGGACGCGGTCCAGGGATCCATAAAGCCCGGGACCATTCGGTACCAGCACGATCGCTCTACCATCTTTCGTCAGGGCTTTTCGAATGTTCCGCAGCGCCTGCACATCATTTTCGAGATGCTCGACGACGTTCAGGCAGATGACGGTATCAAATTGCTCTTTGGGATAGGTTTCTTCGTCGCTTGCGTCCGTGCAGTGCACGTAAAGGTACGGCCTGGTCGCGGTCAGCGTCTTGAGCCGCCCGAGGTAATGGGGATTGATGTCGCTTACGCAGTACGTGGTTCGCGGGACGAGATTGGCCGTGAGGTTTCCGATGCCCGCGCCGATTTCGAGTACCCGGTCTCCCAGGAATGGCCGGATGGTGTCGGCCATCCATTTGGTGAAGCGCGGCGCACGGTTCAAACGGGCGAGGATCTGGCTACCGTGCTCGTCCTCAATGTAAATCTTGTCTGAGATTCCAAACTTCAGTAGGGCCCCGAGGGCTCTAATTCCATCCTTCCATGTGATTTTCTTTCCCTCGGAGTAGGTACGGCCCGAATATCGGATAGGGATCTCGAAAATGCGGGCCTGCCGCTTGGCCAGTTTTATGGTGATTTCCGGCTCGATTCCAAAGCGGTCGCTCTCCCACGGAATACTCTTCATCAAGTCGGAGCGCACCATCTTGTAGCACGTTTCCATGTCCGATAGATTCAGATCGGTAACCAAATTGGTCAGGAGCGTGAGCAGTTTATTGCCCAAAGAGTGGCGGAAAAAGAGTACCCTGCGGAAATCGCTCGAAAGAAATCGCGACCCAAATACCGCCTCAGCCTCCTCGGTCACAAACAACGGCAGCATCATCCGCAGATCATCCGGATGGTATTCGAGGTCCGCGTCGTGGATGACGACGAGGTCGGTATCGACATGAGGGAGAGCGGTGCGGATGGCTGCCCCCTTACCAGCATTGGTTTCGTGTTCCAGGAA
>Ga0306921_10001310_pt1 | contig 23996 bp, 19 predicted proteins | sample sta12Cox44000080_FD_203760 | JGI IMG/M metagenome (GOLD analysis project Ga0306921, IMG submission 203760) | Lab enrichment of tropical soil microbial communities from Luquillo Experimental Forest, Puerto Rico - statoxic.12C.oxic.44.000.080 (v2)... | ecosystem: Environmental > Terrestrial >...
TTGGGCGAGAAGGTTGGAGTCGTTCCAGATATGATTGAAGGGCGTCTTGTATTGCGAGTTGGTTTTGTCGATCGCGAACTGGTACATCGCCTTGTAAGCAGCGATCATCGGGAATCCATCGATATAGGCCTGCTGGTAGTCGTCTTTGTACGATATCGCCTCGCCTACTGGTCCCTCCTGCTTGTTGCAGGACACCGTGCCAGCATTACCAAGGTTGCGAGCGTCGCAACCAACCATTTTGATTTCGCTGTTTCTCCCCAATGAGGGGCCAAGATCGTGGTACATGGTCATCCTTTCTGTTGCACCTTGCTCCCTGCGAAAGTCGAGCGCTGCCTCCAGACGCACCAACCTAGAGACACCTCGTCCCACGTGCTGTTGTCGAGACAGGTAAGTCGAGTCCCGGGGAAATGGTGGGCCAGCTGGTAGAACTGCTAAAGCCGGTCATGGAGATTTAATATGCCCATCACTTCACCTGAAAAGCCGACATCAGCAGTGGTCCTGCGTATTAAGAGGTGGGCCGATAATTTGCATCCCGCAATCAGCGGTTTCATCCATTTCGTCATTGGTTGGGCCCGTTCCTGAATCTGCAGTTCTCCCGGAGGACGGTTTATGAGTTTGGGCCCGGGGTTGGTGCTGACGTTTGCCATTGGCCTGGTGGCGGGACTGCGCTCCCTGACCGCGCCGGCCGTGGTTTGCTGGGCTGCGCATCTGGGCTGGATCAACCTTTCCGGCTCACTGCTGGCATTTATGGGCTCAACCTGGGCGGTGTGGCTGTTCACCATACTGGCACTGGTTGAGTACGTTACCGATCAGCTGCCCAGCACGCCTGCGCGTACGGTTCCGGTGCAACTTGGGGCACGTCTAGCTTTGGGCATGTTGTCGGGTGCATGCCTTGCAGTTGCTGGACACGTGTCGCTTTGGGTGGGAGTGCTGGCTGCTGCCGTGGGAGTGCTGGTGGGAACCTTCGGTGGTTATGAAGTGCGGGCCGGCCTTGTCCGCTCCCAGCAGGTAAAGGACATCGCTGTCGCCATTCCTGAAGACCTGGTTGCCATTGGACTGGGTTTGTTTGTAGTTTCGAGATTCTGAAATTCAATAACCTATCTGGCGGGCTCTCAGCTCGATGTCCTCGACTGCCCAGCCAGTTGGGCGCCTGAAATCCTGGCGAAGACGCCTGTCGAGGCACGTGTATGGCCAGTCCTCAACAATACGATGCAATCGTCGTCGGTTCGGGTCAGGCAGGAACGCCGTTGTGTACAGCGCTTGCGGATGCGGGACTAAGAACCGCACTGGTGGAGCGCGAACATGTCGGCGGAACCTGTGTCAATGAAGGCTGCACCCCAACCAAGACCATGGTCGCCAGCGGCCGTGTCGCCTATCTCGCTCGCCGCGGTGCCGACTACGGAGTACACACGGGCGACATCTCCATCTATATGGAACGCGTCCGCCAGCGCAAGCGTGACATTGTTAATAGCTTTCGTGGCGCGAGCCAAGGGCGCATTGAAAAAACCGCCAACCTGGATCTGATCTTCGGTGAGGCTAGTTTCACCGCGCCGAAGTCCATTGTCGTCCGGATGAAAGACGGCAGCCAGCGAGAACTTACCGGAGACAGTTTCTTCCTCAACGCGGGGGCCCGCCCGTCGGTTCCATCGATCGATGGTCTGAACAACGTACCGTTTCTCAACAGCACATCAATCATGGAGCTGGCCACCATGCCGGAGCACCTGCTTGTGCTTGGCGGCGGCTATGTGGGCCTGGAATTTGGGCAGATGTTCCGCCGTTTCGGCAGCCAGGTCACTATCGTGCAATCCGCAGGGCAGTTGCTGAAGGGCGAAGACGCCGACATCGCACAGGAAGTCAGGCACATCCTAGAACAAGACGGGATTGCGGTCCTGCTCAACGCGACTGCGACCCGCGCGAGCGAAACCAGGGGAGACATCCGGCTCGAGGTGCAGATCCAAGGACGATCGCTCACCCTAGCCAGCTCCCATCTGCTGGTTGCCACTGGACGAACGCCGAACTCCGACAGGTTAAGCCTCGCGTCCGCGGGCGTTCAAACCTCTGCGAAAGGCTTCGTTCAAGTAAACGAGCGCCTCGAGACCACGGCCGCGGGCATCTACGCGCTGGGCGACATCAAAGGCGGGCCGGCCTTTACGCACATTTCCTACGACGACTTTCGCGTCATCCGCACCAACCTGATCGAGAAGGGACATGCCACCACCGAAGGGCGGCTCGTGCCCTACACCTTATTTATCGATCCGCAGCTCGGACGCATCGGGCTGACCGAATCCGAAGCTCGCGCGCAGGGCAGAAACATTCGTGTTGCGAAGATGCCCATGACTGGGGTGGCCCGCGCGCTGGAAGTGGATGAAACGCGCGGCTTCATGAAGGCCATCGTTGACGCCGACAATGGCCAGCTCCTCGGCGCCGCTGTACTTGGTATCGAAGGCGGGGAAATTATGGCGATACTGGAATTGGCGATGATGGGGAAGCTCCCGTACACCACGTTGCGCGATGCCGTGTTTGCGCATCCTACGCTGGCCGAATCGCTCAACAACCTCTTTACGCATTTCGAGTCGTAGGCGGGATGCAATGGGGCAGTACCGTCCCGCGAAGTTCACCGGCAATCGGTAGTTCCGGCGAGGCAGTTGGTGTACACTGCCCTGACCCAGGACCTCAAAATCAAGACCCTGTTCAGATATCTGGAGGTGTGATGCCGTTGCATCTGGAGAGCCGCCCGGTTGGCGATGTCTTGATTGTTCAATGTCATGGGCGCATCGTGGCTGGGAACGAAGTGTATGCGCTGCACGCTTCCGTTGGTGACTCTTTCGCCAGGTACGTGGACATCGTGCTGCAACTCGATCAGGTAGCGTTCGTCGACAGCAGCGGACTGGGAGCGCTGGTGCGCCTGATGCAAACGGCGCGTTCCAAGGGAGGAGACCTCAAACTGAGTGGGGTGCGGCCCAATATACGCCAAGTGCTGGAGTTGACCCACCTGATCTCGCAATTTGAAACCTACGACTCGATCGAGGAAGCCATCACGGCCGCGTATTTGGGCTCGCGATACTCGAAGGGGAAGGCCGGGGACTTGAGGCCTCGCGTGCTGTGCCTATACGAGTCTTCGGATGTCCGTGCTTTCCTGCGGGAAGTGCTATTCGCCGCCGGTTACAATGCCTTGACGGTCGCGAATATTGACGATGCCCGTATCCTGCTCAAGGCGACAAAGGCGAAACACGTAGTGGTGTCCGCGCACATGCAATCCATGTATGGCAAGCCGACACGCAAGGTGTTAGAGGAGACCAATCCGGCGATCTCGTTCCTCGTTCTGGACGAGAACTTTGCCACCCAGGATCCTGCCGAAGCCGCACAGAAACTCCTGAGCAGCATCGGCGGGCAATGAAGGTGCCGCTACGCGGCCCTGTGAAGAATTAACGTTCTCCTCACCGCGTGCGTAAGCGGCCGCTGAAAAGGTGGCCGCGAGGGGGGGCACCCACTGCGAAGGGATGGCCACGGCAGCGATATAGAATGGCGGCGGATTCCGAGCAAAACAGGTACCCAAACGATCTCGCGCCGACACTTTCTTATCATTACGAGTGGCGCGGTCGTTATGCCGCACCCCTTATGGGCGGCTGAAAGGGTTCCTACCTTGCTCGATCATCTTTCTCTGGGCTGCAGTGACCTCGACCAAGGCATAGCTTTCGTGGAAAAACATACCGGGGTGCGGCCAGCGGTGGGAGGCGCGCACCCGGGACGCGGCACGCGCAATGCGCTTCTCTCCCTGGGCGTGCCTTACTATCTGGAAGTGATCGCGCCCGACCCCCAGCAGCGCGAAATCGAGTCCGCCGGAGTTTCCCTGCTCAATGCTTTGAAACAGCTCGTAGCGCCTCAGCTCGTTGACTGGGCCGTACACACATTGGACATCGAAGCCGTAGCCGAGCAACTGCGTCAGGCGGGCCTGGCATTCCAAGGCCCGAGGCGGGGTTCTCGAGCGCGGCCCGACGGGCGCGTCTTGAACTGGAAAACCCTGACCCTCGACCAGAACCGCGATGGCCTGTTGCCGTTCTTCATCGAGTGGGCAGCGTACTCGGTGCATCCATCGGTGGATGCTCCCACCGGTTGCCTGCTCGACAGATTCGCTGTAGCGGCTCCCAATCCCGGCGGGATCTCGTCGGAGTTTCAGCGTTTGGGAATCGATGTGCGGATCGAGCGCGGCGATAAGCCTCAGCTGCGCGCGCGGATTGAAGGCCCGAGTGGTGAGCTGGTGTTGGGGGCGTGAGAATGCCACGAAAATCAGCGGACTTGTGGAATAAGGGACAGGCACTCATGCCAACTCCGCAAGACGCGGTGGACGGGTGGGCTGATTGGGGCGCATTCCGCGCGGACGGCCGTGGTGGCTGTAGCTTCGCTGGTGATAGCACGCAAGCAAGTGTTGTCCGACCGCATGAACTTTGTCGTTAAGAGTCTCGAACGCAACGTTCGCCTGGTTTGAGGCCTGATCGGCCGGGAAGCGCTGATCAACGCTTCGACACAAGCGACGGCGCCGACCTTAACTTTAACCTTGGGGTTTGACTTTAAGAACTGAATAGTCCGAATTAGAGCGCTCGCTGGGAAATGAAATGACTCGGCGACCGCAGGCGTAAGCCTGTCGTGAGCGCAGCCTAAGAGCCTGTCCTGCTTTTTCGCGAACTCTGCCCAACAATTCGTTGACAATTTTTGACAAACAACTGACATTTCACCCGCATCCAGGAAAGTGATCCAAGTGTCTAACACAGTGTCCGGCTTGATGGGAAGTTTGCTGGCAACGGCGCAGAGCATACGGACTAGGGTCCGCAAAATGTAGTGTTCCGGTTGCCAATAGTAGAAGCAGGGAGCATAGCTATGTGGATGCGATCATGCGCCGTCTGTAAGGCACTGCTGAAGAAGTTTCAGTTGTGCGATTCCGTCCGCTGTCAGTGCGGGTGGGAATGGTAACGGCCAACACGGTTTTGATCGTGGCCAAGTCGGCCAGAACCGGCCGCCCACGATCCGGGCATGTGTTCGCAAGCAGAGGTGACGGTCACCCTTGCACACGCTGACAAATGCAGAGCGCGATGAGTACCTCAGCTACTCCTCGTCATCGAGCAGAAACAGAAGTAGGAGAACAACACGATGTCCACACGCCAACAAACCGAGTTATCCCGCATCAATCCACTCACGGTGGGTCCAGTCTGTGATCATTGTGCCGGTGTCACTAGTCATGAGACTTGGTGCGTCACCTGCAACGCCATTGTTCGTTATGCCTATGGGGCGGTCATGAACGGCGGTCGCCTGACTCTCGCAGATGAACTCAGCCTGCACGCCCTGGGGGTGGAGTGGACCGCCGAAGCTTCTAAGGGGAGAAGTTCGTAAACAGTGACGCACCGCGAGAGGGAGGAGTCATATGATAGGTGTCAAACCGGAGACGTTGTTCGAGATTCATGGAGGAAATAGCTATTCTCTCGGACTCCCGCCAATGGTCAGGTCGTAGAATCCGCGCTGGCGACCTTCAGTAGCGCGCAAACTTATTTTCTAAATGTTTCAATATAGGTGGCGATGGCTGCAGCCTGGTCGGCATTCAGCCTGGACATTCCCCTTTGATGTGGCCTTCTCAGGCCCGCCTTGCCGTGGGTGATAAGATCGGTCATTTGCTGATGGGTTAGAGAGGTCGTCCGCAATGACTGGATATTTTGCGCTTCGCCCGTCGCGCCATGACAAGACGCACATCTCGATCTGTAAAGTGCAGCTCCATCCTCCTGCGCCCAAGCCAGGCTCGAGGCCAGGATGAGTGCTGCTAGTATCATCAGAGAATGCTTCATGAGTGAAACCTTCCTTGCGAATTTTAAAATGACAGAAGCAAACCTTCAAAGCTGCTGGTCATCCCGGCCATCTTAGCGTATATCTATGAGGATTGTTAGGAGCCGGGGGTCCAATTGATGCTGCCCAATCCCGCGCGTGTGACTGCCTGGATCATTCTTTATCTGCTCTTCATTCTCGCCCCTCTGTTCGTGCTCCTGGTGGGTCCTTTGCCGCCTGCGCGCGATTTCTGGACCGAGTTCTCGGTCGCGCTCGGTTACGTCGGCCTGGCGATGATGGGCCTCCAGTTCGGCCTTACGGCGCGCTTCCGGTACGTCACCCAGCCGTGGGGCGAGGACGTCATCTATCACTTTCACCGCCAGATCTCCCTCATCGCAGTTGGCCTGGTCATAGCGCATCCGGTCATCCTGTTTGTCGTCCGGCCGGAATTGCTCTTCCTGCTCAATTTCATTGATGCGGAGTGGCGCGCCCGCTTCGCTTCCCTGTCTACCTACTCACTGATCGCGCTCGTCGTGATGTCGCTGTGGCGCGCGAAGTTGAAAATCCGATATGAGACGTGGCACCTCACCCACATCGTGCTCGCGGTTGTCGCCGTCACAGCGGGCATCCTGCACATGATAGGGTGGCGCTACTACCTGACCACGCCCTGGAAGCGGGAGTTGTGGATCGGCCTGACGATCTTCTGGATCGGGCTGCTGTTTTACGTGCGCATCATCAAGCCGCTGTTCCTGCTCCGCCGGCCGTACCGCGTCTCGGAGGTGCGCGAGGAACGTGGTGACACCTGGACGCTGGTGATGCAGCCGGATGGTCACCCTGGCTTCCGCTTCGGCCCTGGTCAGTTCGCCTGGCTGACGGTGTGGGGCAGCCCCTTCAAGATCACCGGGCACCCGTTCTCGTTCTCGTCCAGCGCCGCCGTTACAGACGGACACGTCGACCTGACGATCCGGAACCTGGGGGACTTCACGAGCGTGATTTACAAGGTGCCGGTGGGGCAGCGCGTCTACCTCGATGGGCCGTACGGCACGTTCACCATCGGCAACCCGGCGGACATGCATGTGTTGATCGCCGGCGGTGTGGGCATTACACCGATGATGAGCATGATCCGCACGCTCGCTGACCGCGGTGACAAGCGGCCCGTGATCCTGCTCTACGGCAGCAAGGACTGGGAATCGATTACCTTCCGTGAGCAGTTGGAGGCGCTGAAAGAGCGGCTAAACCTGAAGATCGTCCACGTGTTGCTGAATCCGCCGGCCGGCTGGACGGGCGAGCAGGGCTATATCAGCGCTGAGATGTTCAGGCGTCATCTGCCACCGCCATATTCCGACCATGAATACTTCATCTGCGGACCGGGGGTGATGATGGATACGATCGAAGAGGCTCTCGGCGAGATGCATGTGCCGTTGTCAAAGTACCATTCCGAACGCTATAGCTTCGTCTAAGGAGGCTGCCGATGCGCCGTTGGTTTGCCAATCGATTGGCTTTTGCCACGGGAGTGATTGTGATCTTGATGTCGGCTTTGTTCGCACTCTGGCGCGTGAATGGGTAGCGGAGGCCGAACCCGAAACTGACCGATCGGCCGACCGCCAATCATGACTTGCCATGCTACTTATGCCGGCGTGTGCGGGCCGGGATTTGCAGTATACCGCCGTTGCTCGCGGATCGAAGGCCAGGCGGGGAGATGGTGCTGGAGGCGTGAGATCAGGCGCCCTTCTTTCTAATCCAACGCGTCGTCGACAATTTTGCCGGTTACGCGGCCTCGCGGTGCTCTGCAAGTCCTGTTTGCCGAATTTCCAAATTCGATGTGATCTCTCCCTGGTCTGAGAGCAGTTCCGCCTAACTATAAGCCTCCGTGTGATTGCCATCGCGCATATAATGTTCGCGGATCAAATCAGCCACTCGTCGGGAGGTACAGTCATGGCCATCCCAAAAACGATGAAGGCGGCAGTTGTCCGCAAGTTCGGCGAGCCGCTAGCAGTTCAAGAAGTTCCCGTGCCCACTCCCGGGTCGGGTCAGGCCCTGGTCGAAATCATTGCCAGCGGAGTCTGTCACACAGACCTACACGCCGCCGACGGTGACTGGCCCATCAAACCGATCCTTCCTTTCACGCCCGGACACGAAGGCGCCGGGATTGTGGTCGCGCTCGGACCTGGTGTCACACACCTGAAGGAGGGCGATCGAGTCGGTGTCGCGTGGCTGCACAGCGCATGCGGACATTGCGAGTTCTGTTTGTCCGGATGGGAAACGCTTTGCAAGAAACAACAGAACTCAGGCTATTCGACTAACGGAGGCTTCGCGCAGTACGCGGTGGCGCAAGCCGATTATCTGGGGCGAATCCCCGACAACGTCTCATTTGTAGACGCGGCGCCTATTCTATGTGCCGGTGTTACCACGTATAAGGGCCTCAAAGAAACTGACACTCGTCCCGGCCAGTGGGTGGTGATCTCGGGAGTTGGGGGGTTGGGCCATGTCGCGGTTCAGTATGCCAAGGCGATGGGATTGCGCGTGGCCGCGGTAGACCTGGGTCCGGAAAAGATGGCCCTGGCAAAAAAGCTTGGAGCGGAAATCACCATCGATGCGGAGACGCAGGATCCGCCGGCTGAGATTCAAAAGCAGATTGGTGGGGCGCACGGCGTGCTGGTGACAGCAGTTTCCACGATTGCGTTTAAGCAGGCGCTTGGAATGCTGCGTCGCGGCGGCACCTGCGTACTCAATGGCCTGCCTCCTGGGGAGTTCCCAGTTTCTATCTTCGATGTGGTGCTGAATCGCTACACCATTCGGGGATCGATTGTGGGCACGCGCAAGGACCTGGAGGAGGCATTACAGTTTGCCGCTGCAGGCAACGTTAAGGCGACGATCGAGGTGCTGCCGCTGGACTCCATCAACGACGTTTTCGCCCGGCTCAAGGCCGGAAAGGTTAATGGCCGCGTGGTGCTAGGAATTGGCGAACAGGCCGCGCCGAAAGAAGCAAGAGAGCTCGCGACAGCTCGGGCCTAGCTCCCTGCCTCAAGGAGGAGCGCTCAGCGTCTCGTCTGTGGGACCTATGGTGTGTACGTGTGCCCGATCTCGTCAACCCGAGGCGAGCGCTCCTGTCCTCGAGTCCGTTTTGAACGACCTCGGTATCCGGTCACAATGCCGCCAACCGTGTTCTGACGTTAGAAGCTGTGAAGCAAGAAGTCGCGTGTGTTCGCCAGGATCTGCTCCCGGGCATCTGGGTCAGGGATCAACTGCGCGATCTCGATTGCGCCAATCATCGTAGAAAAGATCACAAAAAAGCGCGCTCAGCGACCTGCCGCCTGGCATGAACCGAAGCAGCGCGTCTTTGTACGCGCGCATGTCTGCGCTGATCCGCTTTTTTTCAGAGTTCGATTGGTTCGCGCCAACTCAGGAGCGAGCCCGCCAACGGACAGCCCGCATCAGGGTGATCGCAATGTTTCGAACTCAAGTATTCCCTAACGATGGCCTTCCACGCCTCGGAAGGTGGCGCCTGCTTAGCGATGTGCAATAATCGGGCGCCCATGTCCCGAAAGGCTTCAGCGGTCGCCTCCACCAACAGTTCATTCTTGTTCCTGAAGTGTTTGTAGAATCCGCCGTGAATCAGTCCTGGATCCCGCATCACGCTCGCAACCCCTGGACCGCTGACGCCCTCAGAACGAAAGCGTCGCGACGCGTCGCTGGGACCCAAAGGAGAGCGAACATGAACCAAGTGGCCTTATTACCGGCGTTTCGTCTGGGATCGGACGCGAGACCGCGATTCTTCTCGCCGAGCGCGGCCTTCGTATTTTTGGGACATACGGGAAAGAGGGAAGTGAGATGTTATCGCAATAAGGTTCGTGGAGAGTGCCGCCGCTACGCGGCTCACTAGGATGAAAAGAGGCTGTCTACCGCGGGCTCACGCCCACGGCTCACACAAATTGCGCCCTGCGGGCTCGGAGGATGGCGGAGCACAGGGCGTGTTCGGTCGGAGGCAGACCCCCCACCCTTCGGCTTCGCTCACAGCTTGCCCTGAGCTTGTCGAAGGGGCGGGTTCCGGCCAACGGAAGGCCGGATGGCGCACCCGGCCCAAGATCGGGTCGGATGGGGCACGCCCCGGGGTCACGCCCTGCATGAGTGCTGTTTATAATTGTGCATATTTCTTTTAAGGCGTGATTTAGGTGGGCACCATGAATCGAGAACGGGCGCTGAAGGTTTTGTTGGTGTTTGTGGGACTACTCTTTACGGCTTTGGTTTATCCCATGACGCTGTTTGTGCGGCAAGAGCCTGCGTTGGCGATGATGTTTAGCCTCTACGTTACACTCGGGATCTTCTTGCTGCTGGCAACGCGTAACCCATCGGCAAATCGCAGTCTGATCGCCTTCACAGCATGGTCGAGTTTCGCTCACGCCGCTCTGATGGCTGTGCAGGTATTCCAGAATATGATTCAACGCAGCGAACTGGTGGGCGTGGGTGTGCTCGTCATCATCGGTGTGGCGTTTATCGTACTGGCTCCACCAAAGGAATCAATCGAACGGGTATCGGTAGTCAGCGCGCAGGCTCGCACTCAGTGAAAAGCCCCACCCCGGCAGAAGAAGCCGGAACGGGGCACCCACCTACAGATTTTTCAGGAATGTAGGAGCGCGGGATGGGCCACCGGCCACCCGCCGAAAATCCCACCCCGCCAAACGAAGGCAGGATCAGCGCGCTGCTAAAGATTCTTGGTCTATATCCTTTGGGAGCGTGGCTTTGAAAGGCAACACTATGCTCTCCACCACATCTGGATAGCTCCTGGTCCAGATAGCTACTTGACTCCGCGGTCTAAACCTTCGCGAGACCACTTGTAATTAGTGAAATTGGCCGAGCCCCTGATCGTGTCATTCTTGCGAACGGATTGATCGACTAGCTCGTATTCGAACCGCCAATTCTGCATGTTCTCGTCGAATTTTCCGCTCTTCGAAAAATAGAGGGACAGCTTGACAGTTTTATAGGCGCAGGCGGCCGCGCCAAGGACAGTTGTCTTTCCGCCGCTGTTCGGGCCGACTAGGGCGGTCACAGGGAAATCGAAGGAGATGGTCTTGTCGTTGAAGGCCCTGGCCTTTCCGATGCTGACCTTGAGTAAGTATTTTCCATAGTTCTTATTCGAGACTTTCTCAAGCAGCCCGTTGATTGTTGTGGCTCTAATTTCACTTTGATAAGCCAATCCGCCCTTGTCACAGAAATGACCAGTGAGCCTAATTCAAGCGGGGTGAATCAACGTCCACCCCGCTTAATTGCCTCACCTGAAACCAGACCCTACACGAGCCCCTGGTCCAGCATGGCGTTGGCGACTTTGAGAAAGCCGCCGATGTTGGCTCCGTTGACCAGGTTGCCGGGGGTGCCGTACATCTCGGCCGTCTCGTAGCAGGTCTTGTGGATGGCGACCATGATCTTGTGCAGACGATCGTCCACTTCTTCGCGGGTCCAGCTCAGGCGCATGCTGTTCTGCGACATTTCCAGACCTGAGGTCGCGACGCCGCCCGCGTTGGCCGCCTTGGCCGGGCCGTAGAGCACTCCGGCATCGAGGAACAGCTTGGTGGCTTCGAGCGTGCTGGGCATGTTCGCGCCCTCGGCAACCAGCTTGCAGCCGTTGTTGATGAGGTTCGCGGCATCCTTGGCGTTGATTTCGTTCTGCGTGGCGCTGGGGAAGGCGCAATCCGCCTTGATGTTCCACAGCGGGTTGTAGCCCAGCTTCATGTCGGTGGGCATGAAGATGGCCTTCTTGTACTGGTCGGTATAGTCGCGGATGCGGCCACGGCGGATATTCTTCAGATCCATGACAAACGCCACCTTCTCGCGGTCAATGCCATCAGGATCGTAAACCACACCGTCGGAGTCGGAGAGGGTGACCGGCTTGGCGCCGAAATCAAGCAGCTTCTCCACCGTGTACTGCGAGACGTTGCCGCTGCCGGAGACCAGGCAGGTCTTGCCTTCCAGCGTTTCCTTGCGGGTCTTCAACATCTCGTTTGCGAAGTAGACGCAGCCGTATCCGGTGGCTTCGGGACGAATCAGCGAGCCACCCCAGGTCAGGCCCTTGCCGGTAAGCACGCCGGTGAATTCGTTGCGCAGCCGCTTGTACTGACCGAACAGAAAGCCGATTTCACGTCCGCCCACGCCGATGTCGCCCGCGGGCACGTCGGTGTCGGGACCGATGTGGCGGCTGAGCTCGGTCATGAAGCTCTGGCAGAAGCGCATGACGTCGTTGTCGCTCTTGCCCTTGGGATCGAAGTCGGACCCGCCCTTGCCGCCGCCCATGGGGAGCGTGGTGAGCGAGTTCTTGAACACCTGCTCGAAGGCGAGGAACTTCAGGATGCCCAGGTTGACCGAGGGATGGAAGCGCAGGCCGCCCTTGTAGGGGCCGATGGCGCTGTTCATCTCGATGCGGAAGCCGCGGTTGACCTGGATGTTGCCATGATCGTCAAACCATGGCACACGGAACATGAGGACGCGCTCGGGCTCGACGATGCGCTCGAGAATCCGCTCCGAAATGTATTCGGGGTGTCTCTCCAACACAAGGCGCAGTGACTCCATGACTTCCTGCACGGCCTGGTGAAATTCCGGCTCTGCCGGGTTCTTGGCCTTTACCAGCGCCATGGTTTCGTTGATGTAATCGCCCGGAGTCTTAATTCCAGGCGATGTCATTATTCCTACTGTCATAACAAGGTCCTCCTCGAACCTTACTTCACTTCATACTGAACACTCTTGAGGGCCGACACTCTCGGATACTGCTTCGCTAAGCACACAATAGGCGAACACAGTATTGAAGTCCCGCGCGGGCTGCGCTGCCGTGACCGCTATCACCCCAGAAGGTGACAAATTGGCGCAGCGAAACATTTGTAGCAAGGCTGGGAGTGGCGACGGCATGGAGTGGAAAGTACACCAAAAACGCCCGGGAAACAATGGGCGTGAGCGGACCAGGTATCGCAAGCGTCATGGTGCAGCGGCCGCGCGGACTGGAGTCCGCGCGGGTCAAGAAAAAGGCCGTATCGGCACGCCTGAAGCCGTACCCTGATACAAAACAGCACCAAGGCGAGTTTTTCTTCAGGTTGCAAAACCGCGCCGCCCTTGCAAAACCTCCTGCGGCATCAGGTTCAGGAGTACCATACCTGCGTGGCGTGAGGAAACGCTTAGTGGCACAAGCAGACAGCGGCTATGGCGTTTCCTGATAGCCGCTATCAATTGTTCTTATTAGCTCTGGCTGCGCTTTAGCTGCTACGGTAAGAAGCCCATGACTACTGTGTCGCTCCAGGCCGTCCATCGTGGACTCTTCGCAGGTTACGACACAGGTGCGTTCTTCGACGAGATGTTCCTGGGCCCGGGCGAACCCCGGCCGCATTATGCCAAGTTGTTCCAAATGCTGGCGTCGATGCCCGCCACGCAGTTTGAAGACCGCCGCAACCTGGCCGACATTGCCTTCCTTCTGCAGGGCATCACATTCACGGTGTACAGCGACGGCACCGGCACCGAGCGTCTTTTTCCCTTCGACCTGATTCCGCGTATTCTTCCGGGCTCGGAGTGGAGCCAGATCGAACGCGGCCTCACGCAGCGCGTGATAGCGCTTAACCTGTTTTTGCAGGACGTGTACGGGCAGCAGCGCATCCTCAAAGAGCGCAAGATTCCACGCTCGCTGATCTACTCCTGCCGCCATTTTCACCGCGAGATGATCGGCGTCGAGGTGCCGCGCGGCATCTACACCCACATTTGCGGCATCGACCTGGTGCGCTGTTCGAAGACGGGCAAGTTCCTGGTGCTCGAGGACAACGTTCGCACACCTAGTGGCGTTTCTTACGTGCTGGAGAACCGGCAGGTGATGACACGCACTTTCCCCGACGCCTTCCAGTCGTACGAAGTGCTGCCAGTGCATCACTATCCGACGGAACTCTGCCGCATTTTGCGCACACTGTCGCCCCGCGGCGAAACTAACGCGCAGGTTGTACTGCTGACGCCGGGCACTTACAACAGCGCCTACTTCGAACACAGCTTCCTGGCCCAGCAGATGGGCATCGAGCTGGTGGAAGGCCGCGATCTCATCGTCGATGCCGGCGTGGTGTACATGAAGACGATTCACGGCCTGCAACGCGTAGATGTGATCTATCGCCGCGTCGATGACGACTACCTCGATCCGCTGGTCTTCCGTCCTGATTCGCTGATGGGCGTTCCCGGCCTGATGGGAGCGTATCGCGCCGGAAACGTGGCGCTGGCCAATGCCGTGGGCAATGGCGTCGCGGACGATAAGGCGGTGTGCGCGTACGTACCCGATTTCATCCGCTTCTACCTCGGCGAAGAACCGATCTTGGGCACAGTAGAGTCGTATCTCTGCTCGCGGCCCGATGACCTGCGCCACGTTCTCGCCAACTTGCCGGAACTCGTGGTGAAGGCTGTCGGTGAGTCAGGAGGATACGGCATGCTGATCGGTCCGGCCTCGGACGAAAAGACCATCGAGATCTTCCGCCAGAAGATTGAGGCCGACCCACGGAATTACATTGCGCAGCCGGTGGTCGGCTTGTCGCGTGTGCCTTCCTACGATGTCGATTCCAAACGCATGGCCGGGCGGCACGTGGACCTGCGGCCCTACTGCCTGTACAACGGGCAGGAGGTGATCATCGTTCCCGGTGGACTGACGCGCGTGGCATTGCAGCCGGGTTCCCTAGTGGTGAATTCCTCCCAGGGCGGTGGCAGCAAGGACACGTGGGTCCTGATGGAGGACTGCTGAGCACAGTAATGTTGTCGCGCATTGCGGACTCGCTGTTCTGGCTGGCGCGTTACATGGAGCGAGCCGAAGACACCGCGCGCATCCTCGACGTCAACTATCACATGCTGCTGGAGCAGTCGGCGGGCCCCTACCGCCTGCGCTGGGAGCCGCTGATCGTCATGGCCGGCGAACAGGAACGCTTCAACCAGTTCTACAAGGAAGCGAATGCGCAGACGGTGTATGAGTTTCTCGCTTTCCGCGCAGACAATCCCAACTCCATCGTGCAATGCATCACCAAGGCGCGTGAAAACGCGCGCACTATTCGCGACCGCATCTCGCGCGAGATGTGGGAAGACATCAACGGCCTCTACCATTCGGTGTCCCGTTTCGATCCTGCCGAGCAGATCTCCAGCGGCCCGCACCGCTTTTGCGATGCCGTAAAGTTTGGCAGCCATCGTTTCTTCGGCGTGACCGATGCGACCCTTCCGCATGACGAGGGCTGGGACTTCCTGAAGATCGGGTGGTCGCTGGAGCGAGCGGAAATGACGGCGCGGCTGGTGGACCTGCAATTCCAGACTCTGCTGGAGACGCCAGTCATGATGGGCACCGCCGACAATCACCAGTGGATGGCGGTGCTCAAGTCGGTGGGAGCCTACGAAGCCTACCGCCGCCAGTACCATTCCCCAATTGAACCGGAGCGCGTCGCCGAGATGCTGATCCTGCATTCCCAGCATCCGCGCTCGATTCGCTTCAGCATCACCGAACTGCAGAATGGACTGCGCGCCATCAGCGGCACCGGACCAGGCTCCTATGCCAACGAGGCGGAGCGGTTCACCGGCAAGGTTCTGGAGCGTCTGCGCTACGACACGGTAGAAGATATTTTCCGCAGCGGCTTGCACAGCTACCTCGGCGACATTCTCGCCAACTGCCGGGCCATCGGTGAAGACATTGCTCATTCCTACTTCTACTACGGAGTTGGCGAATGAACCGCTATCACCTCGTGCATACAACAGAGTTCGTTTACGACGGCCCGGTATCGGAGAGCTATAACGAAGTTCGATTGCGGCCGATGCATGACGAAGCGCAGAGTTGCCTGTCGTTTCGCTTGACCACCAGTCCAACCTCGCCAGCGTTTTCGTACCGCGACGCCCTAGGCAACTGGGTGCACCAGGTGAATATCCTTCCGGTGCACAGCCGGCTGCGGGTGCAGGCGGAATCCGTGGTGCTGACGCATGACCTGCCGCCGATGCCCAGTACCATGCTGCTGGGCGAGTTGGAGCTGCAGCACGAAGAGTTGCTCGAAGAGTTTTACGACATGCTTGTGGCCAGCCAGTTCGTTCCCCATCTGGCCAGACTGGCGCCCCTGATACAAGAGGTCGAGCGACGCGGCGATGGTACAGTGGCACGGTTCGCACAGTGTGCGTCGGATTTAATCCATGAACGCTTTGAGTACGTGAAGGGAGCGACGCACGTGAACTCGTCGATCGCGGATTCCCTTCACCTCGGCGCAGGCGTCTGCCAGGACTTCGCGCATCTGCTGCTGGGGATGGCGCGCAAGCGGGGAATTCCAGCTCGCTACGTGTCGGGATACCTGGTTCCGCAAACTGAGGAAAATCCCGAGGCCAAGCTCGAAGAGGTTATCGGTGGCCAGGCGTCCCACGCCTGGGCAGAGATGTACATACCCGATAGCGGATGGATGCCGCTGGACCCCACACTCGGAAAGCCAGTAGGCCTGCGCCATGTGCGCATCGCCTATGGACGCGATTACGCCGATGTAGCTCCGGTGCGCGGTGTGTATAAGGGGCACGCGGGACAGCGACTTTCGGTGGATGTGAGCGTGCGTCCGGCGCTGGATGATGATGGCCACGAAACTCTGGCCGAAACCGCAGCGGTACCGCTGGAGCCCGAGCCCGTTGAGCCGCGCGCGCAACAGTCAGGCCAGCAGCAATGAATGTTAGTAATAATGATGATGACGACAGGGGGATCGCCGCGGATTTTAGAGCAGATCCCGAGTTGCCGTATCTAGCGAGTTGACCGCTCCGCGGCCTGACGGCCGGAGGAACTGACCTCCAGGGGCGTACGCTCCCTGGCTACAAGATGTGGCCGTCGCTACGCGACTCGAGTACGGTACGTCGGCAGCGATCATCGCTCTTTCAAATTCGGGAACTCCGAAGCCGCCCTAGCGGGCGCGGACGCTCACGCCGTCTTACTTCGCAACACGCGATAGAGCGCGAGCAACATAATCGCACCCAGCAGCGACAAAACAAATCCCGGAGCATCGCCTGGGTGCCACCAACCGACGAATCGTCCGACAACTACGGCGAACAACGCTCCGCCGACCCCTACTGCCGTGGTTGCCCAGAACCCATCGGGGCCTTTGCCCGGCAACAGCGCGCGTGCCGACAAACCGACGATCCATCCAATGGCCACGAGCACGATCATCCGCAGCATCGTTCACTCTCCCTTGAGCATTTCCAGAGTTGCTGTACAGGCGGGGGGAGCACGCCTTCAGAGGATCACCACTTCCTCGACCTGCTGCTCGCCCAGCCACTCCCCTAGCCGCCGCAGCTCCTCGGGATTTGTGTCGTACCGACGTCGCTCAAAGGCGTACTCGCCTTCCCCTTCCACATCCCCCCACCGCCAACATCTTTTTGTGCACGTCGATTCCCGCTATCCTGTAAGCCATCCTGTCCTCCGGCGGGAGCGGAGAGCGCGCTGCGAGTTCTGTTAAGCAGGGTCACAGGCTATCGTCGCTCCCAGGAGGAGACGACCACGCCCACTTATTCGCTCAACCACGCTGGCTTTCATGAAATTTCGCGGGCCGTAGGCCTACCTGGACACGGCTGAATCCGTGCCTTTTCAAAAAGATACAGAACGTTTGCGGTACGGCTAAAGCTGTGCCCTTTCAAAACGAGTTTTTCAGCCGGCTCTGGCTCTAAAGCCGGATTTGTCGGCGAGCCGTAATTGCGCCGCCCAACCACCCCAACGCAGGCAAGACCGGCGTGCGTTGAGGACACCGGTGAGGCGGCGTTCCACTCAATACACCTGCAGCGAAGCTGCTCGAAGTGATGCAAGGCCCTGCGCAAAAACACAGCCCACCACTAGACATTGCTCGATGGGGACGGCCCACCAAGTCACACTCGGTGGGACATGACTGGCAACTTGTCGTCGCGATCCTCTGACAAGTTCCTGGTTGTTCCTACTTTGCCTCAGCTTCTTGACGCGCTTGCAAGTACAAATCCACATTGACCTTGTCGACCAGCGATACCCCGGTATCCACGAACCGTGGGAAGGGGGAGAAGGAGTTAGTCGAGAAATCCTTCTTCAAGTCCACAGGATAATGATGAATGTCATCGAGCTGTTTGAGCCCGTAGTACGCCATGGTGTAGGGCTTCTGGGAAATCGTCGAGTCGATAATTCCGCTCTTGACCAGGTTTAGTGTCGCTTCGTCCGTGTCCATAGCGACGATCAGCCGATCAGTGGCGTTGTTGCGCCTTACCGCTTCGGCTACATCTTTTCCCGACGAAGCCTCAAGACACACAAACGCATCGATGTGATCGACGCCCTTTTCTGTCAGCCAATGCTGTGTCCGGTCGAAAGCATTACCCGCATCACCCTTAATGTTGAAGACTTCGACGATCTTGATTGCCGGGTGATCGGCAAAGACATCCTTGTAACCCTTCAGGCGTTCGTCCATATTGGTCTGGGGCATGGTGTAGAAAACCACATTGCCCTTGCCATGCAGTTTCTCCAGGACGCGCTGGCCGCCAATGCGTCCCGCTTGCAGGTTGTTGGTGCCGATAAAGTAGAGGCGTTTGCTGGCCGGGGCATCCGAATCGATGGTGATGACCGGAATGCCAGCATCGATCGCATCATTGATGGCCGGCTGCATCAGTCCGGTGTCAGCGACCGACACAAGGATACCGGAAGGCTTCAGCGCCATGGCGTCGCGGAACTCTTTCACCTGGGCTTCGGGATCGTAGGTTTCAGGCCCCCGGATGTCCATTTTTACGCCAAACTGCGCGGCCGATTTCGCCAGGCCGGCGGCGGCAGTCTGCCAATACGGCAACTTCGTATTCACGGTTACGAGAATGTACCGCTCATTGTTGTCGTGACGGGAACAGCCAACCAGGAGAGAAATCGTCACGGCCAGCGATGCCAGAACCACAATACGTACAAATAGTTTCATGGCCATCCTCCGCTGCAAGGTGAATCGCCCTCTGCGTTTTCGCAGTTGCTGCAGCAAAGCAACTATAGCGCAGTGTTAAAGCGTAACGTGCGGGATTGTACTCCGGCGGTGAGGTCCACGAAAAGTCGAATTCCGGGCAGAGGTCATGGACGGGTAGCCTTGGGCGCTGATTCCCGTTTTCTGCCATCGCAGTCTTCCAAGTTCAGGCGCAGCCTAGGACGCATCGTAACCAACCAGTTAATAAAGAATGGTGTGGCGAGTGGAGCATGGGTAGGCTACAATTTGGATTCGCAATGGACGCCTGAGTTTTGATATAAGCAGGTTGGGCTTGCGAACGGAATCGATTTTGCCGCGCACTCATCGCGCGGCACGAATCAATCCAGCCGGAACCTATATACACACTGGCTGGCAGGATGCAGACGGGCCGCCCGCTGAGGGATACCCTATCAGCAGACGACCGAGCCAAAATCAGTCGGATTCAGAAGGCAATCTAAGGCTTGGAGGCCAACTAAATTATGAGCAACTGTTTAGCCACAAAAATCCTGAGCATAGTAATGATGCTGCTGACTCCGGCGGCAGTGCTCATGGCTGAGACTAGCAACACCATGCTCTACGCGTCGGGGAACGTAACGCTGAACGGAACTGAAGTTGCCCGCTCGGCCTCCGTGAAAACCGGCGACAAGATTGAGACCGCTGGCGCAACCGCAACCGCGGTGAACCAGGACGGATCGAAAGTCACTGTCAATCCCTACTCCGCAATCCGTTACGAGAGCGAAGGCGTCGACGTTGTGCGTGGCAGCGCTGCCATTACCACCGCAGACGGCATGCCGGCCCACGCTGCCCAGATTACGGTTACTCCGAAAGACAAGACCGCGACCTACGAAGTTGCCCGCATGGACAACAACGTCGTGATTACCAGCCGCACCGGCGCGCTGATGATCACCGAAGCCGGCAAGACCAGCGAACTGGAGGCTGGATCCTCGAGCTCGCGTACGGCCGAGCCCACATCCGCTCCGGCGCCGGCTCCTGCCCCTCAAGCCGCCCCGATATTCCCGGGTAGCCAACTGACGGGCCATCAGGTGTTCGCAATTGCTGCCGTTGTTGCCGGCGCTGCCGTTACATGCGGGCTGTGGTGCGGAAAGGCCGCCGCCGGCATACCTCCGGGAGGCTTCGGGAACCAGTTGTCCGTGAGCTCGCACCAGGGCCGCGGTATGAACCGCGCTCTCCAGGTTGCCACGGTTGCGGTCGCGCGTCCGGTCTTGAACGGAATTGCCAACAACGCTCGTAACAATTCCGCCGCTTCGCGTGTTGCTCCGCAGCACCGCAACATTCGCGCTAGCCGCTGATCACCCGGTCACAGGTAGCTTCAAATTGAGGTCCAGAAGACCCGTCGCGAGACGGGTCTTTTGTTCAGCAGGAAGATCCTACCTTCTGCCGGCCCGGATTCGCGAAATAGCAACACCTGACTAAGTAAAAGCTGCCCCTGCTGTGCTAACCTCAAGCCGTCGGGACGCGTGCGTATGCTCCGGTCGTCCATTCTTGTCGTCTTCGCATTGTTCACTGCGTGTTGTGCGGACAACGTAACCTTTCTGCGCATCGACAAATCGGTCGTTCAGCAACGTCTGCAGCAGCCTCAGCAAGCTCCCGATCAGCGGGTCCGCACCCTGCGGACCATGTTTGAAAAGGCCGGCTGTGCCCCGCAAAACATCCAGGTCCAGCCCATACCCGGCCAGCCTCTGCCAAATGTTCTGTGTACCCTGCCCGGCACAGAAATTGGGACCATCCTGGTTGGTGCGCGGCTGGATTACGACGGACGCGGTGACGAAGGCACAGTCGGATGGGCCGGAGTCGTCATGCTCCCGCTTCTGGCTGAATCGCTGACCTCTACCATCCATCGGCACACTTTGGTCTTCGCCGCGTTCTCGGGCAGCAACATGGCTGGCGCCTCGTGGTACTGGAAGAACCTCTCGGACGCGCAGCGCAGTGAATTGCGGGGCATCGTTGACCTCGATCATCTTGGCCGCACCTCGGTTGGGTATTCGGCCGCTGCCAACGCCGCAGTGATGGCACGCGTGCTTCCGGCAGCCGCCCGCGCATTGCAGCTCAGCCCCACGCCGCAACCGATCCCGGATGTCCCCGAGGGCGACGCTATGTTTTTCCAGCATGCTCACGTTCCGGCGATTACGATTTACTCACGCGGATACGTTTCGAACAGCCCGGATACGGAACAGCCGTCTGCCGAACGGAATCCGCTGTTGCCCAGTGACATACACAGAGTCCCGGCGACCACCCACCACCCCTATGCATTGAAGACGGATCTCGATCCCGAGATCTACAACCAGACCTATAACCTGCTATGTGTCTACGTCCTGTTTCTGGATCGTGGACTAGGCGCAAGCAAGCGTCCTGCTGCGGAGGTGCTGCGCGCCCAGTCGACGCCGCCTAAGCCAACAGAAACAATTGGCGGTTCGCCGACGGCCGCCCCCGCCACCACGACCAGCGCTCCGCCGGTGTTGACGGCTTCAAACACCGGCACCACGCCCGCAGTAGCTCCTCCCGCTGAGGTCGCTCCGCCGCGTGCCCCGGCTCCAGTGCCTGCAAGTGCCGCGGCCTCCAACAATGCCCCAACGGCAACGTTTCGTGTCAACTCCCGGCTCGTGCAGTTTGACGTAGTTGTCACTGACAACCAGGGCCGTCCGGTGAAGAACCTGACCGCTGCCGACTTCACGGTACTTCAGGACGGACAAGTTCAGAATGTACGTGCTTTTGAATTCCACTCGCCAACCGGCCCCGAGCAAGCGGCCGGGTCTGCTCCGGTCACGGCCAAGCCGGCTTCTGCCTCGCTGCCGACGAACACGTTCACCAATATTCCGGCGAAAGCTCCGCAGAGCAGCTGGACCATTGTGCTATTCGACCTCCTGAACACGGATGTTAAGGACCAGGCTTACGCGCGGAACCAGCTGCTGCAACTCCTGAAGTCGCTCCCGAACGGTCAGCCGGCGGCCTTATTCGTGCTCACGCGCCAGCTTGAGATGCTGCAGGGATTCACGCAGGACCCCCAACAACTGCTGCGGGTGGTGGAGTTGCTTGACCCTTCGAAGTCGCAGATGTTGACCTCCATGGTTGAACGGGAACGTACCGTCGCAGCCATCACCAGTACAGCCCAACAGGCCGCTCCCCAGTCGGGTTCGACTGCCGGAGGGTCGTTCAGCACCGACTCGATCGCCTATGCCCAGGCCGCGCGCATCGCGCAAGGCTACAATGATCATGAGGCATTTCGTACCACTGACCGGGTACTGTTCACCCTGGAGGCGATGAGAGGCCTGGCGCGAGCGGTCTCCGGCTATCCTGGCCGCAAGACCCTGCTTTGGCTGTCGGGGAGTTTCCCGGTGCAGATTGAGCCCGATCCTGCATCGACCGATCCGTTCCGCAACGTGCGCGGTTTCGAAGACCGGATTCGCGCTTCTTCCACTCTGCTGGCGACCTCCCGGGTTGCGGTCTATCCCGTGGATGTGCGCGGGCTCCAGTCGAAGGGAATCGACATCAGCGTCGCTACCGCCGAAAACCAGCCCATGAGCGACGTACTGCCTGGGGTCGCTCGCGGCGTAACCGCTGCGTCGCCCAGTAGTCAGGGCGCCACCATCAATGCGGAGACGGTGTCGCTTTCCAATGATCGGGAAACGATGAAGAACATCGCCGAGCAAACCGGCGGCGAGGCTTTTGTGAACACCAACGATTTGCGGCGCGCGATTACCCGCAGTCTCGACGACGGTTCCACTTACTACACACTCGCCTATACACCTCCCAAGGAAGATGTCGAAGGCGGTTACCATCGCGTTGTGGTACGCGTTGCAGACAGGAACATGAAGCTGGCGTATCGCCGCGGATACTACAGCATTCCGCAACCCTCAGCGTCAGGAGCGGCGGGCACCGCCGCCCTGCGTGCGGCCCTGCAGCCTGGCATGCCTCCTGCGACGTCTATACTCGTGACCACATCCATCGAGCTGCCTGACGCCTCCCGCAAAGACGTGAAGATCAACTACATCATCGACGGCAATGGCATAAACTTTGCCGATGTGCCCGACAACAAGAAGCGCGCCCAGATCGACTGCATGGTCATCGCCTTCGAAAGTTCGGGAAAAGAAGTTGCCCACGCCTCCGACACTCTGGACGCCACCATACCCGCCAATATCTACGCTACCGTCATGACCTACGGACTGCCCGCGCACCAACTCATCTCCTTGCCGCCTGGCCGATACAACTTGCGCATTGGCGTGATGGACCGCACCACCGAACAGGTTGGTACGGTGGACGCTCCACTGGAAGTGCCCGGCCAGGCCGTCGCCCAGCGCTAGGACCCGTCATCGTCCAGCGACGATTGCTCCTCATTCTTCCGGCCTTACATCCTGATGAACGACATGCGGCAGGACAATGCCGGTCGGCACAGAACGATTCTTCAGGGCTCACGATTTACAATTGCGCCGCACCGCTCTGGGCGGTGGCTCCAAATCGCAACTCGTGAAGTGTCTACAAGGTGCGCCGACGGGTGACGAGCTCCGGCACCACCATATAGAATTCTTCCGTTGGTCGTTGACACAAAATTAAAGATCGGCGACAAACCCCACTAACCCGAGGAGACGAACAATGAGTTTGAAGATTGGCGACACCGCACCTGATTTCATGGCGGAAACAACCGAGGGGCGAATTCGCTTCCATTCGTGGATTGGCGACTCGTGGGCGATTCTCTTCTCGCATCCCAAGGATTTCACGCCCGTATGCACCACCGAGCTCGGGTACATGGCGAAACTCAAACCCGAGTTCGACAAACGCAGCACAAAGATCATCGGGCTCAGCGTCGATCCCGTGAACGACCATGCCAGTTGGGCCAAAGACATCAAGGAGACACAGGGACACGCGCCCAACTATCCCATAATTGGCGACTCCGAACTGAACGTGGCGAAGCTGTACGACATGCTTCCCGCCAGTGCCGGAAGCAGCTCGCAAGGACGAACGGCAGCCGACAACATGACCGTGCGCAACGTCTTTGTCGTGGGACCCGACAAGAAAATCAAGCTGATTCTGGTCTATCCAATGACGACCGGGCGGAACTTCGACGAGGTGTTGCGTGTCATCGATTCGCTGCAGCTGACAGCGAAACACAAGGTCGCAACGCCGGTGAATTGGAAGCAGGGAGAAGACGTGATCATCGCCGGTTCCGTATCGGACGAAGAAGCGAAGAAGACGTACCCGGAAGGCTGGAAAGCTCCACGGCCCTAT